>MDTB01037927.1_pt1 | contig 19827 bp, 20 predicted proteins | sample 811161 | NCBI WGS metagenome assembly MDTB01 (sample SAMN05326650, study PRJNA326480) | marine metagenome | isolation source: seawater | place: Mediterranean Sea | collected 2009 | reverse complement strand
CGGATTCCCCAGTCCGGCAAGCGACTATATTGAAAGTCCAATAGATCTAAACAAACATCTAATCAAGAATGGAGCTGCAACTTTTTTGGTAAGAGCTCAAGGCCAGTCTATGGTTGGGTCTGGCATTACTGACCAAGCAGTTCTAATAGTTGATAGAAGTATTAAGCCTTCTCATAACAGTATTGTAGTTGCAACAATAGATGGTGAATTTGTATGTAAGAGATTAAAACTAAAACCAAGAATGTGTTTAATGCCAGATAATCCTGACTACCCTCCTATATTTGTAAATCATGGTCAAGAATTAGAAATAGTAGGAACTGTTACAGCGGCTATTAATAAATTCTAATGGCACTTGCCTTGGTAGATTGCGAAAGCTTTTATGCTTCATGCGAAAGGATCTTCCGCCCTGATCTAAAACATATACCTATCGTTGTTCTTTCTAATAATGATGGCTGCGTTATTGCAAGAAGTATAGAAGCAAAAAAAATGGGTATCGGTATGGGAGTTCCATGGTTCAAAGTAAAAGATTCTTTTCTTTCTAAGGGGGGGCAAGTATTTTCATCAAATTTTACTTTTTATGGGGACATGTCAGCTAGAGTCATGAATATTCTAGAGGGCTTTGTCCCAGAGGTTGAAATTTATAGTATTGATGAAGCCTTTCTGGGATTAGACTCTTTGGAAGAACATTACAACTTATATGACTTTGGATGTCATATAAGAAGTTTAGTTAAGCAATGGACAGGAGTTCCAGTCAGAATAGGTATAGCTCCAACAAAAACACTTACCAAAATAGCCTTAAATGAAGTTAAGAGATTGAACGTACCGACTAAAGTCCACCAGATATCTACAAAAAAAGAAATAAGGGAGGCTCTCCGCAATACTCCAATTCGTGATGTTTGGGGAGTTGGTAGAAGGTTGGGAGAGCATCTAAATCAGGCAAAAATTAATAATGCCTTACAGCTTGCCGACATTAGTCCTCATCATATAAAAAGAAAATTTAGTATAGTGCTAGAAAGGACTGTCCGAGAACTTAGAGGTCAAAGATGTTTAGATATTGAAAATAGCACCTCGGCAAAAAAACAAATTGTTGTCAGTAGAAGTTTTGGTACTAGAGTCAAAGATCTAAAAATATTAAGGCCGATTGTAAGCAACTTTGCTGTCAGAGCTGCTGAGAAACTTAGAAATGAAAGACAAAAATGTTCTCAAGTGTCAGTTTTTGTTAGAACTAGTCCATTTAGCAATCATAAGCCTCAACATACAGGCTATAAGACCATAGAACTATTAACTCCAACGAATGATACAAGGGACATTTTAATGGCAGCTAAAAAAGCTCTTTTGCCTATTTTTAGGCCTAATTATGATTATGCAAAAGCGGGTATCCTTTTGGGTAGATTTACTAATGAGACTACAAAACAATATTCACTTTTTAGAGATCCTAATGAACCCAAAGAAAACTCAAAATTTATGGAATATATAGATCAATTAAATAATTATGAAACTCAAGTCTACTTTGCTTCACAAAATACAAAAAAATGGTCGCCCATGAAGCAGAATATGACATCACCCAAATACACGACTAGCTGGTATGAGCTACCAATAGCAAATCAAGTAAAAAAAATTTAATTCATATCAATAGCAAACTCTTTAAGAATTTCAATATCAATTATAGATAATGTTTTTTTATTAGTTTTTTTTAGAAAAATTTTAGGAGCAAATCCATGCTCATATGCTTCTTTCCATCTTTCCGCACAAACACACCAAGAATCTCCAGCCTTTAATCCAGGAAAATTAAATTCTGGTCTTGGGGTTGAAAGATCGTTTCCTCTAGATTTTGAGAAATCTAAAAATTCATCATTTATTAATGAGCATACAATGTGAAGACCTCTATCAATTTTATCTGTATGACAAAAACCATCTCTAAAAAATCCAGTAATTGGATTTGAACAACACTCTTCTATTGGCTCATCAAAAATATTTACTTGCTGCATTTTCATATCGACAGATCTTATTATTTAAAAAGAAAGATATCCAGCATCAATATTGATAAAATATTTTTATGAGTAGCGATGGTAAGGTTCTTTTTAATGAAAAATGTTCTATCTGCAATTTTGAAATTAAACATTACAAAAAAAGATCAAAATTAATTTTTAAAGACTGTAGTCACATGGAAGATAAATATCTTAAAAAATTACATGTGGTATTTGAGGACAACAGAGAGCTCGTTGGGGTTGATGCATTTATTTATATCTGGAAAAGAACCAAAGGTTATGAGTGGTTGGGAAAATTTGTTGAACTCCCAATCATCAAACAAATTGCAATTTTTGCCTATTCTATTTTAGCTTTTTTGCTATTCTGGCGTTTTAAAATATTTAGTCGTTCTTAAAAAATTTAATCTAGGTGAGAATGATTATCATAATGATTACCATTTAAAAAATACCTTATATCAATAGTTTACATTAATTTTAATTAAACTATAATCTTTTTTAATATCACTTAGTAATGGAGAATATTTAATGGAAAATGCAACAATAGATTCAAACAAGGTTTGCGGCATACTGAATGAAATAATGGAGTATGAGTTAGCTGGTGTTGTTAGGTATACGCACTCCTCTATGATGGTAAGTGGTCCGTATAGACTTCCCATTGTAAGCTTTCTAAAAGAGCAAGCAGCCGAATCACTTCTTCATGCCCAACAAGCAGGCGAAAAAATTGCTGGTCTGGATGGTCATCCAAGCCAAAAAATTGCAAAAATTGAGGAAACAAATAGGCATTCAATTAAAGATATTCTTGAAGAAAGTTTAGAACATGAATTGTATGCTCTCAACCTATATAAAAAATTATTGGAAGCTGTAGAAAATAAATCTGTGTATCTTGAAGAATATGCACGAGCTCAAATTGGTGAAGAGGAGCAACATTCACTTGAGCTGAAAATTATGCTTAAAGATTTTAGTTAAACTTTTTTGAAATATCTTTCATGATGAGCTTCGGATAACTGAAGCAACTCATCATTTATCTCGTCTTTAATCGTCTTAGGATTAAAATGATTTAAGCTCTCAATGCCATATTTATTAAGATCAAATTCTTGGGAACCAGCAGCTCTAAATAAATCAAAAATCCAAGTAATAGGATCAAGAGAGTGGTTAAAATTTATTGCTTTTTCATCCAGTCTGCTTGATAACAATTTAGAGTCATAGACTTTAAATCTATGTTGAAGAATTTTAATTTTAAATTTTTCTAAACGATCATTAATTATTTCTCTTTCTTCAAGTGAATATTTAGTCCAACTTACAATCTCATGAGAAAAACGTTTACAACCCTTACAAACTTCGTCACCAAAAGTGGTTGAGCATATACCTAAACACGGTGTAGAAGAACGTTTTTTCTGAAGCTTACCCATAAACCAAAATAATAACCTATTTTTTAATAAATTTTACCTATTTAGTGGCTATCTTTTTCTATAAGAGTAAAATATGGGCATCGGAGACCAAGCGATGTTAGAAAACTATAAAAAACACGTTGAAGAAAGGGCTAAAGAGAACATCCCGCCCCTTCCGTTGGATGTTGAACAGACTTCAGAGCTAATTAATTTACTCAAATCTGAGCATAATGAATCTGAATTTTTATTATTTCTTTTAAAAGAAAGGGTTCCAGCGGGTGTTGATCAGTCTGCCTACGTTAAGGCCGCATTTTTATCCGATATAACATCAGGCAAAACTTCCAGCCCATATATAGATAAAAATAATGCTGTTCAAATTTTAGGCACCATGTTGGGTGGCTATAACATCGAGCCATTAATCAAATGTTTAAAAATAGATGAATTAGGTAAAGAAGCAGCTAATGCTCTTAGTAAAACTTTATTAATTTTTGATTCTTTTAATGAAATTTTTGAACTTTCAAAAACTAATAAGTATGCCAAAAATGTAATTGATGCATGGGCTGCCGGCGAATGGTTTACAAAGAAATCAGATATTCCTGAACAAATTAAACTTACAGTTTATAAAGTACCTGGAGAAATAAATACTGATGATCTATCACCAGCAACAGATGCATGGTCTAGACCTGATATTCCACTACATGCATTGGCAATGTTTAAAATGCCAAGAGAAGGTCTAGAGAAACCACTAGAAACTATCGAACAACTTAAGAAAAAAGGAAATCCTCTTGTTTTTGTAGGGGATGTAGTTGGAACTGGTTCATCAAGGAAATCTGCGACTAATTCTGTTCTGTGGCATATGGGTGATGAAATTCCATGCATACCTAATAAAAAAGAAGGTGGTTTTTGTTTTGGAGGAAAAATTGCTCCTATTTTCTTCAATACTTTGGAGGACTCAGGTGCATTCCCAATTGAGATGGATGTTAACAAAATGGAAATGGGTCAAGAAATTATTTTAGAACCTTTTAATGGTAAAGTTCTTGATGCAACAACCAAAGAGGTGGTTTCAGAATTTAAACTTAAGACTGACGTAATCCTTGATGAAGTAAGAGCTAATGGAAGAATACCTCTTATTATTGGAAGACAATTAACAGATAAAACACGAGAAGCTCTGAATCTAGACCCTACAGATATTTTTAGAAGGCCTGATTCAAAAGATGATTCTAATAAAGGCTATACCCTTGCACAAAAAATGGTTGGTAAAGCATGTGGTGTTGAAGGTGTTAGACCGGGCACATACTGTGAGCCCAGAATGACCACAGTAGGATCACAAGATACTACTGGTCCAATGACAAGAGATGAGCTGAAAGAACTTGCATGTCTTGGGTTTTCAGCAGATTTAGTTATGCAGTCTTTTTGTCATACAGCAGCATATCCAAAACCCGTTGATGTTGAAACGCAACATAGCCTGCCTGACTTTATTATGAATCGAGGTGGGGTCTCTCTGAGGCCTGGAGATGGCATAATTCATTCTTGGATGAATAGAATGCTTCTTCCAGATACGGTGGGTACTGGCGGAGATAGTCATACAAGGTTTCCAATTGGAATAAGCTTCCCAGCAGGATCAGGTTTGGTAGCTTTCGCTGCTACTCTAGGTGTGATGCCTCTAGACATGCCTGAATCGGTGTTGGTTAGATTTAAGGGTGACATGCAGCCGGGAATAACACTGAGAGATCTTGTTAATGCAATTCCATATGCTGCGATAAATAAAGGCCTTCTAACAGTTGAAAAAAAAGGTAAGAAAAATATATTTTCTGGGAAATGTCTCGAAATTGAAGGCTTACCAAATATGAAAGTTGAGCAAGCTTTTGAACTCTCAGATGCCTCTGCTGAAAGATCAGCATCTGGTTGCACTGTTCTTCTCAATGAGGAGCCAATTCTAGAGTACCTAAATTCAAACATTATTATGCTGAGATGGATGATTGCATCAGGTTATGGAGATGCAAAAACTCTTGAGAGAAGAGCTCAAGCTATGGAAGAGTGGATATTAAATCCAAAACTCTTAAAACCTGATCATGATGCAGAATATGCAGAAGTTATAGAAATTGATCTTAATGAAATTAAAGAGCCTTTATTGGCATGTCCAAATGACCCTGATGATATCAAGCCTTTGTCTGAAGTAGAAAATACTCCCATACAAGAGGTATTTATTGGCTCTTGTATGACAAACATTGGACATTTCAGAGCAGCAAGCATGCTTCTAAAAAAATACAATCAAACAAAAGCTAGGTTGTGGGTAGTGCCGCCAACAAAAATGGATGAGGAACAATTAATAGAAGAAGGAGAATATCAAATCTTTAAAGATTTAGGAGCAAGAACAGAACTTCCTGGTTGTTCTCTATGCATGGGCAATCAAGCTAGGGTTATTGCCAATTCCACCGTGATTTCAACATCCACTAGAAATTTTCCCAATAGAATGGGAGACGGTGCTGATGTATTCTTGGCCTCTGCTGAGTTATCTGCGATAGCTTCTATTTTAGGGAAAATACCAACAGTTGAGGAATATCATCAATATATGAGTGATATAAATCCTTTTTCTGAAAATATTTATAGATATCTAAACTTTAATGAAATAGATGCTTATGTGGCAAGTGCAAATTCAGCTGAAATTCCAACAATTAATATAGTAAACCCTTAACCGCTTGCCTTAGATTTCTCTCTTTGAATCTTCAATTCATCTTTTCTCGAATTTTCAAGTTCTTCAAGATAGTTCTCAATCAAGGGAGTTATGTATTTACCTGTAAAAATTGAACTCTCGAACTCTTTTATTTCAGGATTGCCATCAGCAGCAGTCTCAATTAAATCTTCAAGAGTTTGATATATCAACCAGTCAGCATTGATTTCTTTAGCTACCTCTTCATCAGATCTATTAGATGCAATCAGTTCTGATGTGGCTGGCATATCTATGCCATACAAATTCTGATATTTAATAGCAGGAGCTGCTGAGGCAAAATAAACTTTATTCGCACCTGCGTCTCTTGCCATTTCAATAATTTTTTTACTTGTTGTTCCCCTTACAATAGAATCATCCACTAGCAACACATTTTTTCCTTTGAACTCAAGATCTAATATATTTAATTTTCTTCTAACCGATTTTTTTCTCTCTTCTTGATAGGGCATTATAAAAGTTCTTCCAATATACCTATTTTTAACAAAGCCTTCTCTATATGGAACACCTAAATCAACTGCCAATTCATGTGCAGCTATAGTTGAGCTATCAGGGATAGGTATAACAACATCAATGTCGTGATCTGGTTTAATTTTCTTAATCTGATCTGCTAACTTTGATCCCATTCTCATTCTTGCTTTGTAAACAGATATTTCATCAATTTTAGAATCTGGCCTAGAGAAGTATACGTATTCAAAGATACATGGTCTTTTTTGGGGACTATCAGAACATTGCTGTGAAAATAGTTCTCCATTTTTATCAATAAAAACTGCTTCGCCTGGTTCGATATCTCTTAGTTTTGTAAATCCTAGAGAACTAAATAATGCATCTTCAGAAGCAATTACATACTCATCTCTGTTTTTACCTTTTCTAATGCCTATTGATAAAGGTCTAATTCCATTATTATCTCTAAAAGCAAGTAAACCATGTCCTGTAATAAGAGCTAGAACTGCGTATGCTCCATCGCATCTTATATGAGTTTTTGAAACTGCCTTAAAAATATGTTCGGCGGAAGGAAATATTTCTCTTTGCTTGCCTAACTCGTGAGCAAAAATATTAAGCAAAACCTCAGAATCGGAATCAGTCTTTAGATGTCTCATTTCTGCATGAAATAATTCGTTCGAAAGTTGTTTTGAATTTGTTAAGTTACCATTATGAGCTAGGCTAATTCCATAGGGAGAATTAACATACATTGGTTGGGCAAACTCTTTTCCATTACCACCAGCAGTTGGATACCTGACATGCCCTATCCCATAATTACCAATAAGTTTATCCATATGTATTTGTTGAAAAACATCACGAACATATCCCATAGACTTTCGACTACTTAATTTATCTTCTTTATTACAAACCACCATACCAGCAGCATCCTGACCTCTATGCTGAAGCATTAATAGAGAATCATATATTTCGGCTGCTACGTTTGATTCAGCTGAAATCCCAACTATTCCGCACATTAAGAACCCTCATCTTTGGTGTCTTTATTATCATTATCTGATTCTGGAGTTAATTCCTCTTTTAAAGGTTCAATTATATCCAGAGCTTCCTCTACAACATCTTTATTATCTATCAAATCTCTGAAATATGCTTCTATTCGTGGAGCATATTTTTCAATCATGGGTGTGATTTTAGAATTATTAATTAGGTCAGTAGTCTTAAAATTTGAGGGTAATAGTAAAAATATAGCAAATAAAAATATAAAGCCTCTTGATAACCCAAATAAGATTCCAAAAACCCTATCAAAGCCAGATGCACCAGACCATATTACGATTTTGCTTATGAACTTTATTAAAAGCCTGCCTAAAAAAATAAATGCAGTAAATACAACTATATAAGAAATAATTTTTGATACATCTTTATTTTGTATTAATTCATTTATTTGAGGTGTTGCAAGATGTTCAAGGCTTATTGCGGCAATAAAAGCTGCGATCCATAGGAATAATGACAAAAATTCTGTTGTAAAGCCTCTTGAAAAAGAAATGATTCCTGAGGCAATTAATACCACCAAGATAAACCAATCAGCATAGTTGAGACCTAGAGCTTCCACCTAGATATTTCCCCTTTATTTGATTCAGACAATTTCTGAATTAAGTTCATATTGTTTACAATATCATCTTCTGTTTGAAAAGGTCCAACATATATAGCAAATAATTTTTGATTATCTCCAAAGGGTTTGACAAATGCAGTTAAACCACCATCAATTATTTTATCTCTTAATTCGTAAGCCTTTTCTTTTGAGGATAGAATGTGAGCCCTATAAACAAAGAAATCAAAATCTGATTCTTCAAAACGTTTAAATTGAGTATTTTTTGGTATGTTCTTAGCTGTCTTATCTTCTTCAAGAGATGTTCTATTGGCTATATCGTTTTTATTAACATCTGATATCTCTTTACCATCTAAATTTAAAGAATTTTTACTTGAATCATCTTCATTTGGATAAAAAAGATATATAGCCGAAATTAATGCTCCAAAAAAAACTAAAAAACCAATTATTCTTTCTATTTTCAATGTTTTTTCTTTAATGATTTAATGTTATTTGAAGTTTTAACAACCTTGTCCTTAAAAAATAACTCATGATTCTCTTCCACAATATCTAGGTCATACAAATAATTTGCCATAATTCCATAGGATTGATCTAAGCCTTTCTCAGACTTATCAGCATTCAAGTTTATTCTCTCAAGACTTGCTCCATTGCCGATATGGAATCTGGCAACTGGATCATTTGGCATGCCATCCTTTCTATTTGATTCGGTTAAATACCTAATTGTTTGTTTCATTAATTCATCATCAGCACAGTTCTTATCTGAACATTTCTCAAAAGTAATAGGTGCATATTTTTCCATCCATTTTATTAAACCAGGTAATGGGGATAATGTTTGAAACTGATCTAAATGTGGCATTTCTTTTTTGAGATTACTTGCTACTTTCTTAATTAAAAAATTTCCAAAAGAGATACCTAATAAACCGTTATGACAATTTGAGATAGAATAAAAAATTGCGGTATTTGCATCTTCCGGATCTATTTCATTTCTGTCAATTTTAATAATTTCTTCTATTGTTTTTGGAATATTTTTACAAAGAGCAACTTCAACAAATATCAATGGGTCATTCGGAATCAATGGATGAAAAAATGCAAAACACTTTCTGTCAGAAGGCGCCAATCTTGCTCTTAAGTCATCCCATGAATTTATTTCATGAACAGCCTCATATTCAATAATCTTTTCTAGAATATTAGCTTGTGTTTCCCAATCAATTTTTTCTAATACTAAAAAAGATGGATTAAACCAATACTTAAAAAGATTTAACAACCCAGAATCGAAAGTTTTAAGCTGCTGATCTTTCAGCAGTCTAATTCTTTCTCTAAGTTTTACTAATCTGTATGTTCCATTTGTTGTTGAGTTTAGACGCCTGAAAAGTTCCACCCATTTTGGTTCAGAAGAAGCATTTACATTTGCTAAGTTTTGCTCATTTTTTTCAGAGGCATATATTTTTACATCATGAATAAGCCTTTTGGTATCAATATCATAATTTACTAAAAGATTCTTAAGAAATTTAATTAATCGATCATCATTTTGATCTTCAATAAGTTTTAATAAGTGTTCAGCATAAACCATCGATGAAACTTCACCTGATGTCGACATCACAGATTCAACTGCCTTATTTATGTCTTTATGAAGTTTTCCAAAGCTCTTAAGACCAAAACGATTGAAACGTCTGGTGCTTTTCATTACTGAAGATAAGATATTTCTAAAAAAATTCATATTAACCTAACTATGATATTGCCTGTTTAATTTCAAGTATATACTTAGTTATTCTATCAAACTCTCTTGATTCTGAACTTTCTTCAATCATTTTTACTATAGATGAACCAATAATTACTCCGTCAGAACATCTTGATAGTAATTTTGCGTCTTCGGGTGATTTAATACCAAAACCAGCAAGAGTTGGCACAGAGGCATATTTTTTTATTTCCTCGATATTTTTATTAATTTCATCAATATCTAGATTTGATGAGCCAGTGACCCCTCTTAAAGTAACGTAATATACAAAACCAGAGCTGTTTTGTGCAATTGATTGAATTCTATCTTTATGAGTTGTAGGTGAAATCAATGAAATAGTACTAACTTTTTTACTCTGTAGTCCATAATTGGCTAAATTAAACTCACCTGGAATATCTACAACAAGTATTGAATCTATTGCATTTTCTTCATTTTCTTTGATTAAGTTTTTATGTGATATGAAAGTATTAAGATACCCCATTAATACTATAGGTGTATTGTTATCTTCAATTCTGAAATTTTTTATCATATTAAAGATAAGGCTTAAAGATATATTTTGCTTTAACGCTCTATCATGTGCTTTTTGTATTATCGGTCCCTCGGCAATAGGATCAGTAAAAGGCACTCCTATTTCAATGATGTCCACTCCAGCATCAACAAGTAATTTCATTAAAAGTTGTGTAGATTTTATATCTGGGTCTCCAGCGACCAGATAGGCAACTAAAGCTTTTTTATTTTCTTTTTTTAATTTAGCTAGCTTCTGTGTGAGTCTATTCAAAATTTAATTCCATCGATTTCAGCAACAGTATTTATATCCTTATCACCTCTTCCAGAAACATTTACCACGATATTCGAATCTGAATCAAAATCTCCCATAAGAGTATCTAAATATGCAAATGCATGAGCTGTTTCAAGAGCAGGTATGATACCTTCAAGTTCTGAAACATCATGAAATGCTTTTAAAGCTGCGCTATCACTTACTGCAACATATTCTGCTCTTCCAGAATCTTTTAACCAAGAATGTTCTGGGCCTACGCCTGGATAATCTAAACCCGCTGATACTGATTTTGTTGATTTAACTTGGCCAGAATCATCTTGCATTAAATAACTTAAGGCACCATGAAGAACCCCAGGAGTTCCATCATTTAATGGTGCAGCATGTTCGCCTGTTTCAACTCCCTCTCCGCCAGCCTCTACACCAACCAATCTTGTTTCAGGCATATTAATAAATGGATAAAAAATTCCCATTGCATTTGAACCGCCTCCGACACATGCAACTATTGCGTCAGGCATTTTATTAAATAACTCTTTTGATTGAGATATAAGTTCTTCACCAACAACTGAATTAAAATCTCTAACAATCATTGGGTAAGGATGAGGTCCAGTAACGCTACCAATGATGTAATATGTGTCATCAACATTTGTAACCCAGTCTCTAAGAGCTTCATTTAAAGCATCTTTCAAAGTTGCTGAACCTGAATCGACTGAATGAACCTGAGCCCCTAATAATTTAATTCTATATACATTTAAGGACTGTCGTTGAACATCTTCAGCCCCCATATAGATGTGACATTCAAGTCCAAGTCTAGCAGCAACTGTTGCAGTAGCTACTCCATGTTGACCAGCTCCGGTTTCGGCTATTATTCTTTTTTTACCCATATGTTTAGCTAATAGAATTTGGCCTACAGTATTATTAATTTTATGGGCACCAGTATGATTAAGGTCTTCTCTTTTAAGCCAAATAGATCCTGTTCCATAGTGATTAGTTAACCTTTCAGCAAAATATAAAGGAGATGGCCTTCCTACAAACTCAGACAAGTCTTTATAAAATTGTTTTTTAAAATTTTCATTATCTTTTAAAGTCTTATAGGTTTGCTCAAGTTGCTCTAAAGCAAACATAAGTGTTTCTGGTACAAATTTACCCCCATAATCTCCAAAGAAACCATTCTTATCTGGCAAACTTTGCTTGTTAGACTTCATTTTTATAAACTTCTATGATCTCATTAATTAACTTTAAATCTTTCACCCCAGCAAAAGATTCAACACCAGAGTTAATATCAATACACCAAGGCTCAATATTAAGAGCATTATGAACATTTTTAATATTAATTCCACCCGAGACAATAATTTTCATATCTAAACTTTTTATATTTTCTAAAAAATTCCAATCAAATGATTTTCCTGTTCCCCCAAACTTATTTTTTTCATAATTTTCAAATAGAATTGCTGAGGCATTTGGATATTCAGATATTTTTTCAATGCTTGAAATGTTTTTTACTCTTATAACTTTCCAAAAATCATTATTAAATGAATTACAAAAATCATTAGTCTCCTCTCCATGAAACTGCAAGATAGGATTTTTAAAATATGAAGATGTTTCTTGAATTACTTCTCTAGGTGCATTTACATAGACACAAACAGGCCTCTTGTTTTGAAAATCAACTTTATTTATTTTTTGTAAAAAACTATCTGTAATATTCCTTGGGCTGGCTTGATAGAAGATAAATCCTATAAAATTAAGTTCATCTATCATGATTAACTCATTTAAAATTTCTAAATCGTTTACGCCACAAATTTTTATTAAAGGTTTCATCAAGTTTTTAGCCTGTCAAATATTGATAATTCTAAACTATCTACTGCAAAATTTTTCGGGTACGTTGGACCTAAGAAAAAAAGACCTTTCGATGGTGCAGTTTTTCCAGCAAAGTTTCTATTATTTTTTTTTATTATTTCAGTAATAGATAATTTATTCTCATTTTTAGATATATCAATCAATGTCCCAACTATAATTCTTACCATATTTTGCAAAAAGGCATTCGCAGATATGGTGATCACAATAAAATTATCTATTTTTTGAATACTAGTAAAAGAAATATTTTTAACTGGATTCCTTGAGTTGCAACTTGAGCTTCTAAAAGAAGTGAAATCATGCTTACCCTTCAGCATTTTTAATTCGCTTTCCATAATATCTGTATCAAGTTCGTTTGTAACCCAGTGTGAGAATCTATTAAAAAATAATGGTTTATTTTTTGAGTTATAGATCACATATGAATATCTTCTTTCAATAGCAGAAAATCTAGAATCAAAGTCTTCTGGGACATCATAAATTTGTTTAACTGCAATTGTTTTTGGTAAATTTGAGTTTATTCCATCTATCCAATTTTTATTATCTCTTTTAATAGATGTTTCAAAGTCAAATACTTGAGACAATGCGTGAACACCAGCATCTGTTCTTCCAGAATAATTAATAGTTATATCTGATCCTGTTACAGTCTTTATAGCCTCCTCTATTTTTTCTTGGATTGTGGATGCGTTTTTCTGCTTCTGAAAACCAGAAAAATCTGTTCCATCGTATTCAACTGTAAAGGCTAATCGCACAACTAATTTATTTTACTTAATAGGTTTTTTGCTTCTTTTTTTATTTGATTGCTATCAGATTTTCTTAGAAGATTTGATAATATCCTCTTTGCATTTACTTTATCATCCATTGCAAAATATGTTGTAGCTAAGTCTAGTTGTTGTTGATCTTCATTATTTTCAATACTTAATCCTTTTGGGAGTCCAGATAACATAGAATCATCATCTTTGGCCTCTTCAAAATCATATTCTTGTTCTTTTGAATTTTTAATACTTCTAAGTTGAATAAATATTAAAGCTAGCAAAGCCCCTGAGGCCAATGATATTAAAGAAATAAAAATTAAATCGAGCATTTCAAAGCTACTACCTTCTTTTGTCTTTGATTCATCTACCTGATCAAGTAATTCTTTGACAGTCTCATTCTCAATGCCTAATGAGATTTCTTTGGTATTTTCTTCAATAAAATCTTTCGGATTCGGTGAATCTTCTATAGTTATATCTGTAGGTTTCTCATTATTTATATCAAGAATTTTTTCTTCGTTATTTGATATAGGCAGTTCTGGAGTTGTTAAAATTAGCAGAGACTTTGAGGCAGAAGAAAAACTTTGAGAGAATGAATTATTCATCTTAAGAATTGAATCTTTTGCATATTTATATGAAATATCTTCAATATCTGAAATTTCAGGTACAAAAATATCAATATCTTTTCTAATTAAATTAATATTTTCATTAATAAATGCTTCTTTATTTCCTAAATATATTGACCACATGATTTGGTATATTGAAATGTCTGAATTATTCGATTTAATTTTTTCAGCCATACTCCATACAGTGGTTATTTCAGAACCTTTGATAACTTTTATTGTGTCAGCTATTTGAGATATTTCTTCTTGATTTTCCTTAGTTTCATTACTTTCCTGATCAAGTTTTTTAGGCATTTTCCTATTTTCTATCTCAATGGGTTTTGAATAGGAATTTCTTAATTTTGAAGGTAAAAAAATAAAAATATCTTTGATGAATTCATTTTTAATTTTTATTGTTAAACTAAAGTAGTCTTCTTGATATTTTTCAGAAAGAATCACCTTAAATGATTGGTAATTTCCAAAATCCTCTAAAAGTGTGTAGGCAATTCCACTTTCATTGATTGGATTAATGGTTTTGTATTCATACAAAGATATATCATTATCTTTAATAGATGCCTTTTGAATTTTGAATTCAACGACTCTTTGATCTTTAGAGTTAAGGGTAATTTCTGGAGAGGATAAAAGAACTTCTCCATAAACATTTAATGAGCTAATTAAAAATAATGATGCTAATAATCTCAGCACAATTTATTTTCTTTAATTAGCATTTCAATTATCTGCACAGCATTAAGAGCCGCCCCCTTTCCATAAACATTATCCGCAACAATCCACATAGACACCCAGCTTTCTTTATTGATAATTTGAGTTCTAATTCTCCCAACAAAGACATCCTCTGTGTCATCAGCATTTTCAAGCGGAGTTGGGTATTTTGCATCTGATGGTTTATCTATTATTTTTATTCCAGGTGAAACAGATAACAAGTTAATAATATCATCCTTATTTACTGGTTTTTTTGTTCTAAAAAAAACAGCTTCTGAGTGGCCATTAACAACTGGAACACGTACACAGGTAGCTGTAACTTCAATATTAGGATCAAGAATCTTTTTTGTTTCCCACGTAACTTTCATTTCTTCTTTTGTAAAGTCATTTTCAAGAAAAATATCGCACTGAGGAATAACATTAAAGGCTATTTTCTTAGGATAAACTTTTACTTCAGCATTAATATCTTCTATTTGTGCATTTAGCTCTCTTACAGCATCTTTACCTGTTCCTGATACAGCTTGATATGTTGCTACATTCAATAAGTCAACTTGGAATTTCTTATGAATTGGTTCTATAGCTAGTAACAATTGTGAAACAGAACAATTTGGGTTTGCAATCAATGAGGGTTTTTCGATATCTTTAAGAATTGCTCCATTAATCTCAGGAATAATTAATGGTACATCTTCGTCATAGCGAAATTCTGATGACAAATCTATGACATATGAACCATTTCTAACAAAATCATTTGCATAATCTTTTGCGATTTTTGATCCAGCAGAAAAAATTACTAAATCTGCTTTCGAGGAATCAAAGCTAGACAGGTCTTCAATAATAAAATTTTTGCTATTCAGAGAGACTTCTTTACCCACAGAAGAAGATCCAAGTGGATAAAAATTATTTATATTTAAATTCTTTTTTTCAAATAAAGATATAATCTTGCCTCCCACAACTCCAGATGCACCAACTAATGCTAAATTTATTCCGTTACTCATCTTTAATAATTTCTATAATTTTTTTAGCAACATCTGAGGTCATTAAATAATCTCCATCCGTTGCAATGTCCATTGTTCTGTATCCTTCTTGAATAAATTTTTTGATTGCATTATCAATCTTATCAGAGATGCCAGCCTCATTTAGTGAATATCTTAAAGCCATTGATAAAGATGAGATCATTGCTAGAGGATTAGCTAAATTTTTACCGGCTATGTCTGGGGCGCTTCCATGACATGGTTCGAACATGCCTTTAAAAGAACTATCTAATGATGCAGATGGTAGCATTCCAATTGATCCAGTAAGTGTTGCAGCAATATCCGAAAGAATATCGCCAAAAAGATTGCTTGAGACTATTACATCAAATTGATTAGGATTTAAGACCAATTGCATTGCGGTATTATCAGCAAGCTGGTGCGAGAGCTCAACATCAGGATAGTCTGAAGACATTTCAGATACAATAGATCTCCAAAATTTAGATACCTCAAGGACATTAGCTTTTTCAACAGAACATAGTTTTTTATTTCTTTTTTGAGCAGACTCAAATGCAACTTTTGCGATTCGCCTGATCTCTTCTTCGTTATAAATCATTGTATTAAATGCATAATTTGGTTCTTTATTTAAAACAATACCTCTTGGCTCACCAAAATAAATTCCTCCAGTTAGCTCCCTTACAATCAAGATATCAAGATTATTAATAACTTCTTTTTTTAAAGGAGATGCTTCTGATAATTCATTAAATAAAAAGGCGGGTCTCAAGTTTGCAAAAAGATTTAATTCTTTTCTTAGGGTCAATAATGCATTTTCAGGACGATCTTTCCAGTCTAAGTCATCCCATTCAGTTCCGCCAACTGCACCAAATAATATTGCGTCTGCCTCCTTTGCTGCATCAAGTACTTCTCTAGGTATTGGTGATCCATACTCGTTATAGGCTGTACCTCCAACACTCATTGATGTAACTAAAAAATTAAGGCTGTACTCATTTATTACAAAATCTAAAACCTCAGAAGCGGAGGCTACAACCTCCTGACCAATGCCGTCACCTGGAAGAATTAAAACCTTTTTATTCATTTGCATATATCCAGGGTTTTGAAATTTTTCTATTTTTTTCAAAAAGCATAATTTTATCTTTTTCTTTTAAACTTATGTCTATATCATCTAAGCTAAATATAATTCGATCAATTAAATGATCGTCTACCTTAAAGCTAATTTGAATTTTATCATTTAGAAAAATTGATCTTTGATGAAGATCTATGGATATTTCAACAACTTCTATTTTTACAAGATTAAAAAGTTTCTCAATATCATCCTTTTCTAATTTGATTGGTAAAACTCCATTTTTGAAACAATTATTATAAAAAATATCTCCAAATGAAGAAGCTATAACCGCCTTAATACCAAAATCTCTTAAAGCCCACACAGCATGTTCCCTTGATGAACCGCATCCAAAATTATCTCTTGTTAGTAAAATCTTGGATTCGTTGTATGGTTCATTGTTAAGAATAAAATCTTTATTTATATCTCTATCTTCTTTTTTGATACCCAACTTGCCGTCATCTAAGTATCTCCAGCCATCAAATAGATAGTCTTCATAGCCAAATTTCTTTATTGATTTTAAATATTCTGTTGGGATTATTTGATCTGTATCAATATTATCTCTATCAATATAGCTCACAACCCCATCGATTATTAGTCCATCACTATTAGATTTCATGACGGCTCTCCAACTGTTCCATTTATCGCTGTATAGGCTGCCATAAGAGGACTCATTAGATGTGTTCGTCCTAGATATCCCTGTCTGCCCTCAAAGTTTCTGTTAGATGTTGATGCGCATCTTTCATAAGGCTTTAATTGATCTGGGTTCATTCCTAAACACATTGAGCATCCTGGATCTCTCCATATAAAACCAGCTTGTTTGAATACTTCATCTAAACCTTCCATTTCAGCTTGTTCTTTTACCATTCCAGAACCCGGCACAACTATAGCTTCAATAATATTATCAGCAATAGTTTTTCCTTTTACTATTTCAGCCGCCTGTCTAAGATCTTCAATTCTAGAGTTTGTACAGGATCCAATAAAAACTTTATCAAAAACTAAGTCAGACAACTTAGATTCATCCTGAATTCCCATATAATTTCTAGCAAGCTCAATATTTTTCTTTTTATCTTGAGATACATTTGTACTGTTTGGAATTTCGTCATCATAACTTACAACCATTTCTGGTGAAGTTCCCCATGTAATTTGAGGCTTAATTTTAGAAACATCAATAATGATCTCATTATCAAAGATAGCTTTATCATCAGTTTTTAAGCTTGACCAATATTCTTCAGCTTTTTCTAGAGTTTGTTTATCTAAAAAAGATTTCTCTCTGACATAATTTATTGTGGTTTTATCAGGAGCGATTAAACCAACCTTGGCACCTGCCTCAATTGCCATATTACAAATAGTCATTCTGCTTTCAATGGAAATTTCTTCGATATAACTACCTGCAAATTCTATTGCATAACCTGTTCCTCCAGCCGTTCCTATTAGACCAATAAAATATAAAACAATATCTTTTGAAGAAACGCTATTTGCTGGTGTTCCTTCGAATTTAACAAGCATATTTTTAAGTTTGGATGCTTTTAAACATTGAGTAGCAAGAACATGTTCAACTTCCGAGGTTCCAATTCCCATGGCCAAACATCCTAAAGCACCATGAGTAGAAGTATGAGAATCGCCGCATACTATTGTCATACCAGGCAAGGTGTAACCTAATTCTGGGCCAATTACATGAACAATGCCTTGTTTTGTGGACTTAATATCAAATTGTTTAATTCCGAAGGCATTGCAGTTCTTATCAAGCTCTATGACTTGTATCTTTGAAATCTCGTCTTTGATTTGATCCGGATTAAAATTATCTCCTCGAGTTGTAGGAACATTGTGATCAGGAGTTGCTATATTTGCTTCAAGTCTCCATGGACGTAAATTTTTTTTTGTTAACCCTTCGAATGCTTGAGGTGATGTTACTTCATGTAAATAATGCCTATCAATATAAAGGAGTGATTCACCCGAATCGAGCTGGGTTACGTGATGCTCCTCCCAGAGTTTGTCGTATAAGGTCTTCATTATCTTTATTCACTAAATGGTAATTCCTGATCAACTTCAGCACATTGTGCTCTGTTAATCAATAAATGATCAACTAAAACAAGGCTAACCATTGCTTCGGCAATAGGAACAGCTCTAATGCCAACACATGGATCATGTCTTCCGGTAACTTCAATATCAACCTCTTTGCCATCATTATTTACTGTTTTGCCTTTTGTTTTGATGCTTGAAGTTGGTTTAATGATAAAACTTAAGCTAATGTCATCTCCATTTGAAATACCTCCCAAAATTCCACCCGAGTTATTTGAAGTATAACCAGATGCTGTAATTTCATCTCTTGCCTCAGAACCTTTAAGATTCAAGAGGTCTTCTGCATTTCCAATCGATACAGATTTAACTGCATTAATTGTCATAATTGCTTTAGCAAGATTAGCATCTAACTTGTCAAACACTGGATCTCCAAGCCCTACAGGGCAATTCTCAACGACAACACCTAATTTTGCGCCGACTGAGTTACCCTCTTCGATTAAATGGTTAAACATTAAGTCTAGATCAGACAATTTTGATTCGTCACAAAAAAAATATTTATTATTAATATCCTTATGATTAATCTCATCAGCCTTAACTTTTCCTATTTCAGAAACAAAACTATTTACTGAAACGCCTTCTTTTTCAAGAATTTTTTTTGCAACCGCTCCAGCGGCTACCCAATTTACAGTTTCTCTTGCACTAGCTCTTCCACCACCTCTATAGTCTCTATGACCATATTTTGCTTGATAAGTAATATCTGCATGATTTGGCCGAAAAACATCTTTGATATTTGAATAATCCTTAGATTGTTGATCTTTGTTATAAATAATCATTCCTATTGGTGTTCCAAGAGTTTTTCCTTCAAAAATTCCAGATAAAATCTCTACAGTATCATCCTCTTTTCTTTGCGTAGTTACATCTGATTGACCAGGCTTTCTTTTGTCTAATTCACGCTGAATATCTTCCTTAGTTAAATCTATTTGGGGTGGGCAACCATCTAAAATGCAGCCCATAGCGGTGCCATGACTTTCACCAAAAGTCGTAATTTTAAATATTTTTCCAAACGTATTGCCTGACATGGCGATAATTATAGTCCAAAAAGCTAAAAAAGCCTTATTTTATGGGATTTTTGAAAAT
>MDTB01004471.1_pt1 | contig 19827 bp, 12 predicted proteins | sample 811161 | NCBI WGS metagenome assembly MDTB01 (sample SAMN05326650, study PRJNA326480) | marine metagenome | isolation source: seawater | place: Mediterranean Sea | collected 2009 | reverse complement strand
GGTGCTGCGTACCAATACGGTTCACAGACTCAGAAAGACGCCACATTCAACGGTGTAACGGTATCCGGCAACAACGTCGGTATTGAGACAGCAGGATCGGGTGATATCACAATCAGTGATTCAACCTTTGCGAACACCGTAAACGATATCGAGATTACTGGTACCAGTGAGGTTGACTTCATCGAAGGAACAATTGACACGACGAAGGTCGCAGTCACAGGTTCTGGTGGATTCGAACGCATGCGTGAATTGTCCATCAACCTGCAAGCAGACACCAATGCTGTCGTTGGTGCGAACGTTGTTCTCATGAATGCAGCCAAGACAATCACTGGAGCCAGTACAACGGACTCAAACGGTGACGCTGATGGTATAAAATTCCGAACACTCCGTGTTGATTCCTCGGGAACCACAAACGACGACCTCGCAGGTTACCAAGCTGCTACGGTCGCCGAGATCGATTACACATCGACGAAGGGTGACTTCCGGTATGCGTTTGAGTCTCTATCGCTCAACGACGCATCAGGTAACTCTGGAAGCATCACACTTACAGACCGAATTAACGCTCGTGTTTGCTACAGTTTCAACAGTGCATCCTACAACGTGGTTGCCAATTGTGCTGGATATCTCAGTACAGGTGGTAGCCGTGACCTCTCTGACGGTAACGGTGGTACATACAAGGAGTATGGATACTACGGTGCTACCCCTGGAGACTTGTCTGGAAAGACCATCATGATGGACATTCCATTCTTCTACTTTGATGACAACGATCAGCACAACTGGAACAACACCCTTGTTCTTGTTACTGGTTCCTACAGTCAGTATGACACACAACGCTGGTATGCTGCAAGTGGAAGCAATGCTCCAGAATTGTACCTCCACGATTCGGAAGTTTACGGACTCGGTACCAACACCAACACTGGTCAACAAACCGGTCTTGAGTTGGGTTACATTTACGATTCAATGGACATCTCTATCAAGGATTCAACTCTGAACCCAATAGCAACCATCACCAGTGGAATGGCATACAACTCCAACTGGAACAGCTACGACTACGTGTCTGAGTGGCTAAGAATTGATAACGTAACCGTCTCACACTACAAAGGCTACAATGCTGGAAACGTTGCTACAGCGTCTACTGACATCTGTGTGCGATTGACCGGTTCAGATGGTTCGTACATCAAGGATAGCACATTCAACAACTGTGGTACAGGTGTATACATGACACGAAGTCCGTATGCATATGGACACAGTGCAAGTGAATATGGTGCAGACAACCTCACCATCGAAGGAAACGAATTCTTTGACGGTGGAGAGATTGGTGACATTTGGGTTGGCTCGAATGCGTACGTCGATGACCTTACCGTTACAGGCAACTGGTTCAACAGTACATCTGCTGAGGAAGGATTCCAAGCTTACGCTGGTAACAACAAACGGTTCACTGTAACTGACAACTACTTCAATGGCCCACAAACAGCGATTCAGATGATCGGAATTAACGATTACACAATCGACAACAACGAAATTATTGGAACCGCAGAGTCCGGTGAATCCGGTATCGAAACTGATGGTGGATACGGTGTCATCTCCAACAACTCATTGTTGGACGCTGACGGCGGAATCCGCATGGACGATGCGACAAGCCCACCGGCACCATCGACCTCGCTGTGCACCATCGCATCGAACGCGTACCGAACTTCAACCAGCTGTACCTTCACGGTCCCATCTGGTGTGACGGCTTACTTCGATCTCGAAACGGACAACTGGGGCTATGAAATCGGAATTGTAATCACCAAGCCTGATGGCACAACAGACACTTGGGCCGCTGGATCATTCGGATCGAATCAGATCTATGCACGATTAGCGTCTTACAACGTGGCTGGTCAGTACACTCTCGCTGTTAGTGACACATACGGTGACGGCGGTGCGAACATTGCTGTTTACTACGGTACCTCTACAGGAGGATATGAAGGACCAGTTGTTGAGAACAACACAATCAGCCTCAGTGCTGGCCGTGTTGCACCAAACGCAGTTGGATTCGACTTCAACGATTGTGACAAAGTGACAATCCAGAGCAGAGAAAACACTGTGACCATTGGTGACAACGCAATGATCCTCAACGGTTGTGGTGTTGTAGACGTTGATTCAACCTTGGTCGGAACAGGTGCCGCCTCCAGTATTGGTGTCTCCTCGCTCAACACAGGCGATGACATCGAATTTGATGGTACCTCAGTCGCAGGATACGCTTACGGTGTCTCCATCGATTCTGCTACCTTGCTCCTCTATGGAGACGCAGACATCGCAGGAACAACGGCTGGTGTATACGCAGACAGCGCAACGGTCACCGCAATTGGTGCATCCGTTGACGGTGGTACAACCGGTACAGGTCTCTACATGGTCGACGGTGACTACTCGTGGATCTACCCACTCGACGCTGCAGGAGACGTTGGTGTCTATGCTGAAAACACTGAGTTCCGATGGGACGGCGGTGTTTCAACGGCGACAACAGCACTCCATGCTGTTGAGTCAATTGGATCCGTTGAGAACCTGACATGGTCGGCTTCGACCACGCAAATCAATGCAGGCTCGAACGCATACGTTACCAGCATTGGTAACACGCTCGACGCCTCAAAGATTAGCATCGTCTCGTCTGCAACCATCGATGAAGCGAACTTGTTCAGCCTTGATGCAACGCACCTCGAAGGTGCTGCATCCGCCGTTGGTATGACCTTGGTCTCAACCGACGGAACCCGTGCTGCATACGTATCGCCTTCGTTCCAGCCAGACATTATGGCTGTGGATGGTGACAACTCAGATTGGATTGGTAACACACCATTGAACCCATCCGATGACGCTATGCCAGGATTGATCTCCGGAGACGGAACCAACGACTTCTACGTCACATACAGTGAGGGCGATGCGCTCTACATCGGTATGACAGGCGAAGATCTGACCAACAACGACCTCTTGATTTACCTTGACGTCGTTGCTGGCGGTTCCAACACTGGATACAACCTCAACGGTGCACACACACTACCGGTTCAAGCAGACTTCCTCTTCTGGGCTACAAGCGACTCCAACATGGACCTCTACTCCAATGGATTCCTTGGATGGGGCGCTAGCTCCTTGTCCACAGATGCTGTCGACGCTGACTTGGGAACAACAACCGCTGGTTTCTTTGAAATCGCTATCCCATTCAGCCGAATTGGTGGAACACCTGATGAAGTGAACATTGTTGCAGTCGTCCAAGACGGACAAGCCAACATCCAAACTGTTCACCCAACTCAGACCGTAACGACCGGTGTCCAAACACTTGCTGAGTACATCTCTCTCGAGACAACTCACGGTGACTTGGAAACAGGAAGCATCAGCGATGAAGTTCTTGTCTACCGTACCTACAAGGGTACCACCACCGCAGGACCTGCAAAGGACTACGATGTGATGATCAAGACAAAGGCAGACTGTTCATATGATTGGGCGACTGTTGACGCTGTTTCGATGGCGACCAACCAAGAGCTCACTATCGACATCAAGCGAGCATGTCCTGAAATCCAGGCTGCTCTCGCAGATGATGCAATTGACGAAGACAGTGAAGCATACGTCATCTCCTTGACCGACCTCGCTGACGATGTCCAAGATGAAGAGGCAACTCTCACATGGACTGTCACAGAAGGAACAACCGTTGCACACAGCAATGTATTGGTCGATTGGAACCAGAACGGTCAGACTGTTACCATCACACCGCTCGATGATCAATTCGGTACTGTTGAGTTCGAGTTCATTGTTACAGACAGCCACGGCTTGACTGACACAAAGAACATGACCTTGACCGTCAACAACATCAACGACAAGCCAGATATCTGTAACACAGAGCGTGCTGATTGTATGCCAGTCTTCGTCGATGACGGATCTTACACGAACATCGTTCCTGAAGGATTCGGCAGTGTATCCAAGTTCCTTGGAGACATCTCGAACGCAAGCAAGTCGTACATCCGTGATATGGACAACGAGCAGAGCCCTGTTCGACAAGTCTACACTTGGGGTGCATCCGTACCAACCGAATGTATTGCATTCGGCGTATCGGTCACCAACAATGAGTTGACGATTACAGAGAACACCGCAAACGAACTCGGTGGAACCTGTACGGTCACACTCACACTCAGTGATGATGGTGCAGAAAACCAAGACGCAGACCCATACACGGTTGACTTCTCAGTCAGCCCAGTGAACGACGCTCCAGTCGTCGTCGACTGGGACGTTACGTCCGGTGCAGTTGTTACTGCGGCAAACGGATCTACTCCAGTAGCTCCATGGTCCATCAGCCTCATGGAAGATGACACCAACGCAAACAACCTCACATACGACCTATCTGCGGTCAAGTACGACGTTGACCACAACGCTGCTGACTTGACATGGACTGTTGAATCAACCGACCAGTGTACCTACGAGAACTACTTCAGTACAGAGATTGTTGGAGACAACCTTGTATTCACACTCGTACCTGATGCAACAACCACTGCTAACGCTTGGGAAATTGACTACTTGAACAACAACGGTATCCATCAGATTGGACCAAGTGGATCGGACTTCTGTCAAATCCGCCTTGTCCTCAAGGATACATTGACTGCACCTAACTACGTACCGAACTACGACCAATCACTCATGCCGATTGCCAACTACCAACAAGGTGTAGCAACGCAAGAGATTGGTGTTCGTGTTGAGAACGTACGAGAACTCGTCGCTGACTACTTCCTCGATGACGTCGTCGGATTCGACTTCCAAGGCATCGACAACGTTCTCACAGGCACTTACGTGCCTGTTGAGGTTGACGTCGGAGCTGGTGGCGATCAAGGCCCATACACCTACGACCACATGTTGGCCGTAACCTTCCACACGAGTGGAGGCCATGGTGAAGCTGAGAACGTCATGTACGTCACACCACCAGAATGGGGTCAGACCATTACCATCCAAGAGTACGTCTACATCGTCGACAACGGCAATGGTGACACACCGTACATCTGGGTTGAGATGGATGTCCTCACCTGTCTCGATGAAGAGTGTGACATGTCGAAGGCACCTGCACAGCGGTTCCAGACCGATGATCCAACATCTCACATCAACTACGGTGGCGGTGTTGTTGGTGACCAATGGTCCAAGCCTGGTGCATACGGTGATGATGGATTGAAGGAGTCGCAACGCCGACCACTTCTCCAAGACAGTGACTGGTGTAACAACGTCATGTTCTCCGAGGCTTCCGCTGTCAGTAGTGACGCTGGAATCCCAACCGCCTGCAACCACGTGAACAAGCCGTCTGAGGACTTCCTCAGCAGTGGAGACAAACTCCCATCCGTTGTTCAACTCGGTGGCGGAATTGGATCTGTTCCATCGTTCGCACCAAGTCTCGTCGTCGTAGCCCTCGCTGGTTTCTTCGTCACTGCACTCGCAATGGCAAGTCGCCGTGAAGAGGAAGACGGAGAAGAAGAAGATACCCGACGCATCGTTGAAGACGAAATGGCTGTCAGCCCAGTTATCGCTACCATCTTGATGGTTGCTATCACTGTCGTCCTTTCCGGTGTTATCTACGTCTGGGCCTCTTCTCTCGCAGAGACCGGTAAGTTGGGCGTGCCTCGAGTCACCTTTGACATCGAGAACGAGAAACTTGGTACTGCAGACGGATACTGGGCAATCACAGTTGATCAAACCGAAGCTGAGTTGGCTACAGCGGCTGTTACCGTAACAGTCCTCTACACCAACACAGAGGGTGTTCGAACTTCATACGAAACGTTGCTCTCAAACACAAGCAATGTTTATGGATTCAATCCAGCGAACAGCGATGCGTTTGTAACCTTCGTTGACAAGGTCGAGGACCAAGGTAGCTTCAAGGAATCTACCTTCGGAATCGGTGACCAAATCTTCGTACGAACTCATGCCCCTGATGGTCAGTCGCTTACGGATGCAACAATCCGTATCACCTACCAACCAGGACCAGGCGAAGGGTCTGTCATCAAGACATACCAAGACCTTGAGTTCAACAAGATCGTCTGAAGTTCAGTTACGACTGAGAACAGTTGATGGGCCGGTGGCCTCACAGCCGCCGGCCCAATCTTCTGGTGCCAATGCGAATGCTTTCAAGCAGGAATTGCTAGGGTAGGACATGGTCAGCGTTTGCCGATGTGTTGTATTTGATTGCGATGGAGTCCTCGTTGACTCTGTAAGCTCTTGGAAAACATTGCACGATGGATTTGGAACGGACAACAGCAAGAATCTCTCACGATTTATTGCTGGTGAAATCTCCGATGTTGAATTCATGCGATCGGACATCGCTATGTGGAAAGCAATTCGAAACCCCATTCATGAAGATGAACTGTTTCGAATGTATTCTGGAATAGGCTTGATGAAAGGCGCTCGTGAAACAGTGCAACAACTACAAGATGCAGGCATCTATGTTGCAATTGTAAGCGCAGGTGTTGATCTCTTTGTTAGCAGCATAGCGGCTATGCTAAATGTTGACGATTGGATTGCAAATGGATTTGAGTTCGATAAAGATGGATACTTGTCCGATGATGGCGTCTGCCGTCTCCATGCCAGTGGAAAAGGCGATGTCATTAGCCGTCTGATGCAGATGCATGGGTTTGCGGCAGATGAAATCGTCTCTGTGGGAGATTCAGAAATGGACCTCTCCATGATGATCGACGGAAGCCACTTCATTGGATTTAACCCAAGTAGAGAATCCTCTCTCGAAGCATTTACCAAAGCAGATGTGCCTATTGTAACCGAAAGAGACCTATCGAGGATTCTTGATTACATTCATTTTCCTTCAAGCGAAGGGAATTGAAGTCGATTTGTGTGACTGAAGATTTACAATTGTCAGCATACACGGCTTTGGTTGGAAACCCAGCATCTTTTGGTACGAAGTTTGATCTTGCCACGTAGAAGAACAGACCAGTGTTGTTCCCCTGAAATCCAAGCATGCATGGCCATGGACGTGACCAGTGACAAAGATGTCTGGTACCTCGCGAATGACAAGGCCATCTTCAAGTTCTGGTGATAACGGTGTTTTACCCCCCCATTGTGGGGCTAAATGTCGTCTTCTTAGCATCTGACGCATAGCTTCCACCGGTTCGGAATACGTTACCGTGCGTAGGCCTGCTACAAAATCATCGATCGACTTTCCATGGTATGAGAGCAAACGAACATCGTGAAGGGAAAAATCACAAGGATTCCCAACAAACGTGGTTTTGTTGTAATCTTGTTGAATATCCTTCTCAAAGGTAGGTTGAGGTTCAGCTGGCCGTACAGCATCGTGATTCCCTGGTAACATTATGCATTCGACCCAATCCGGCAACAACTCCAAAAGACGTGCAAATTCACTGTACTGCCCGAATAGATCTGGAATCGCGAGCTCTTTATCTTGGCCAGGGTAAATCCCTACTCCATCGACACAATCACCACTCAAAATTAGATATTTAATCGTCTTTGCAAGCGGATCGGTGTGGAACCATCGCACCATTTTGTGCCACTGTGCTTCAAGAAATGTCTTTGAGCCAACGTGAATATCTGATAGGAAAGCAACACTTACACCGATGTCTGCGCTTTTTTTGTCATGTCGATCTTTCATAGGGAAGAACAAGTCATCCACATAAAATATGTCGCCGGTTTGGGAGAACGAACCACTGACGCCAAGAACATCATCCGGCATCAACCCGGCTTCAACGACTTGTTCATGCATACGATCCCTGTCATCTCCTTGACGTATTGTTAACAAACAGTTCATCTCACCTGTTTCATCTTCAAGTCCAAACATCAAGTGTCCATTTTTTGTGTGGCGTGGGTCATTAACAAGACCAATTGCAACTGCGAGATTTTCATACCCTTGATACCGTTGATATTCGATGTTCAATCGCCCGATTTCTTGGGGTTTTCTTGGAAGTCTTGAATTTTTCACGATCATCTTACGTATGCTTTCCAAACGGTCATTAAAACATGCTTGAATGTGACCCATTTTTCCTTCTGTTGTGCTGTTGCCAGTGATGTCGTAATGAATGAGGATGTCATTATCAACATCGGTAGCCATCCCAGAGAAGTCTTTTTCACTCCAGTCAGGGAGATTGTTTCTGTATTGAATATTGACAGGCTCCGGTTCGTTTACTGGGGCGATTGTTCGACCAATAGGTTGACGAATTTTTTCAGCTTCATTTGAGGCTGAATTGCCGGCCAAATCAACCAGTTCATTGAGAACATCGATGGAAAGCATTCCTCTTTCAAATCCAATTTTTTCTCCTTGATCAAGTACTTTGAAGGGATTGCGAAGGGTGAGTAACCTTTCCTTGACACCGGTCGTAACAAGGATTCCTCGTTTCATCAATTCCTGCGAAATCATACCCCATTCCGCAGTCATGAATGACAATGGGAGGCGACCCTCCAAAAGGCTTCATGTTCATTCGTTTCCTGAGTCACCCGACCATTCAACGTCGGTTCCAAGATTGGCATCGGAGGGAATGCTCGATTTATCGGACCAAGATTGCGCTTGCCATTCCGCAGAACGAGCAGCAGCATCGGCTCTTTGGTTTCGAGCAATCTCTTCTAAGGCCCTCTTCCGGGCTTCTTCTTCACGCCTTTTTATTTCATTCTGAAGTGTTTGCTCAGCAAGTTCCATAGCTTGATCCCAATGTCGTATCGCAGTAAGGAGGGCGAAATGAACGAACCCTTCTTTGTTTTCTTGCCGGTTACCACCAATTTGGGTCGCTTCAGCAATTGCCCAAGTACGTGAAGCGATTCCGACGTAAACATATCCCACCTTTTTATTGGTGCCATCGTTGCTCGGCCCGGCGATTCCGGTTATGGATATTGCAATGTCAGCATTTGCTCTTGCGAGTGCTCCCTGTGCCATTTGGATTGCAACTTCTGCAGATACTGCACCTCGCTTTTCCAATGTTTTGTCATCGACATTCAATTCACGAATTTTCGCATCATTTGAGTATGTGACCCAGGATTGATTGAACCATTTACTCGCTCCAGCAATGTCGGTGAGTGTGCTCGCAAGCAATCCCCCAGTGCATGATTCTGCGATGGTGATGGTGTAACCATCCTTGAGACGGCGAACCAAACGGGCCGCAGCGGCTTGAGCCTCTTCGTCCATTGCTCCTTCGTGGATACGCATCCGTTTTGAGGTTATTGCATTGCCAAGCGTTTCAAATACGTCACCAACGACGGATAGTTGGGTCTGTGGTCTAGGGGTTTATGACGTCGCCCTTACAAGGCGAAGATCGAGGGTTCAATTCCCTCCGGACCCATTACCATATGTGTTCTTCAATTGACGATACGTCACATGATATGACCTTCGTAATCCCGCTTCTATGCTGGATTTCTTCAGCATTTTCATTTCCTGCAACAAGCAGTAAATGGACTGCACGACGCCACAAACCGTCATCAGGTTTTGATTTACGATGATCAACTGCAACCAACACGCCATCAAGTTCAGCAAACATCAGTGCTGAAAGCGCATGTTGGATGTCATCTTGGTCCAATAGAATCCATCTCGCCCCAGCCATCGTATCACGGACGTTTTCACCAAGTTCAGAGAAGCGAATGATTTTCATGCACTACACCATTTTGTATCGAAGCAATGCAACCACGCCACCGAATCCGAGAAGTTGCTCACCTGCATCGTGGTCCACTGAGCATTGGACAAGATTTCCCCCAATATCATCCAAGCCCCGTACCCAATCCTGAAGCAACTTGCCATCAAGTTCTGTTTGCTCATCCCGCAATAAATCGACTGCAACAAGTAATGTTTCAATCGCCCCCTCAGCCATTGCCCGAACAAGCGATTGTTCTCCATATGCAACGGCTCCATTTGAACTGATTCGCGTCCATACTTCCTCGAGCAATTGAATCTCTTTATGAATCGCATAATTTTCGAGGAAATCGTTTGCTAACCCTTCACGTATGACCTCATTTGCTCCTGCACGGCCAGCCATAGAGGTCCCAATCGATCGTAAATTACGATTCATATCGACTTCAAGAATAACGGATTTGAGTTTCTCTCTGGCATGCCCTGGTCCGCACAAGATCATAGGTAATTCTGTGCTGGTTGCGGCAAGAATCTCTTTACTCACCTGTTTTAGAAAAGACTGAGCGACTGTTTCACTGGTTCGCGCGTCACCACGCTTACCACCTCCGCGCATAGTCCAGGTTGCGCCCTCACGCAGTCCTCGAGGTGTGATTTCAAACAAAACAATCTCGTCGTTTTCAACAACAATGAGTGAAACATTGCTTTTGTTCCAGGAATCAACCGCATCTTTCAACAATGCATGGTCGAAACTCGGAAAGATGTCCGGTGTTGTCAATTCGATTTCGTCACCGACCTCAATCATATGTGTGTGATGGGATCCAATATCTATTGGTGCCTGCTCAATAATGCCATGGACCCTTAACGTATCAGAATAGGATTGGTACTCAGTTGTTTGAACTCTTAGTTCAATCCACATTCTTTTCCGCTCAGCGGCTTTTGCACGCAAGCCAGATTCAGCGGTTGTCGTATCTCTACGCTCCCCAAGCATCGCCAGATGTCGACTTGGTGAAGCCAGCCGAGCAAGAACCCATAGGTCATCTTCAGATTCAATCCGAAGTTTCCAATGGTTCTCGGTCTGTTTGAGTATGCGCATCGATGTTCACCCGAAGACACCCTTCAGATTCCCGTCCTCGTCCATATCCATATCGCTTGCTGCTGGTCGCTTTGGAAGACCCGGCATGGTCATCATCGAGCCAAGGATTGCGACCACAAATCCAGCACCAGCATTCAACCTGAACTCTCGAACAGGCAAATCAAATCCAGAGGGAGCACCAAGCAAACCAGCATCATGTGAGAATGAGTACTGTGTTTTTGCCATACATACAGGTAAACTACCGTATCCCCAATCAATTATTTTCTTGAGTTGACGTTTTGCAGCTGCTTCAATTTGTACGCTGTTCGCCCCATACATTCGTGTGGCGATTGCGTTCATCTTCGTTTCAATTGAATCACTAGGAGCGACCAGAGGAAGGAACGGCCGCCCGGCCGCAACATGGTCGTGGATAGCAGCAACGACTGCATTTGCGAGGTCTGATCCACCGATGCCACCCTTTGAATGAACCTCAGTTCGGCAAACACGCGCTGCTCCACTTGTTCGTGCAGACGATTCGATGGCTTCGAGCTCCTCTTCCGTATCGCTCGTAAATTGGTTGATTGAAACAACAACAGGTACGCCGAATCTGGCCATGTTCTTGATGTGGCGATCCAGGTTGGAGGTTGCGCCTGCAATGACGGCTTGGACATTTTCACTCTCGAGTTCCTCCTTAGAAGGGCGATATCCTCCTCGGTCTCCAAAGGCTTTACCATGAAGTTTCATTGAACGCACTGTAACATTCATGACAACACAATCAGGTGCTTTTCCAGATGTGTTTGCTTTGATGTGCATGAATTTTTCAGCACCCATATCACTGCCAAATCCTGCTTCAGTGACAACGTAGTCTGCGCAGGAAAGGGCAATTCGATCAGCAACAATGGATGAATTTCCATGAGCGATGTTTGCAAAAGGGCCGCCATGGATGAAGGCAGGGTTGCCTTCAAGTGTCTGGACAAGATTTGGAAGAAAAGCATTCCTGAGGAGAAGTGCCATTGCACCCGCTGCATCAATATGCTCTGCTTTAATGGGGTGACCTTCCATTGATTCTGCAATCACAATCTCACCAAGCCTTCTCCTCAAATCAGCATAATCATTTGCCAATACGAGAATTGCCATGATTTCAGAGGCAGCAGTGATGTCAAACCGGTCTTGCCGAACGCTTCCATTTGCAGGTCCTCCAAGGCCAATAATCACTTCACGAAGGGAACGGTCGTTCAAATCAACAACACGTGGCCAAAAGACTCGATTCGAATCAATGTTGCATTCATTCCCATGTTTGATGTGATTATCGATGAGAGAGGAGAGAAGGTTGTGGGCCGAGGTCACTGCATGGAGATCGCCAGTAAAGTGCAGATTGATTTCTTCCATAGGAAGTACTTGTGCTTGGCCTCCTCCCGCAGCACCTCCTTTGATTCCGAAAACTGGGCCCATGGAAGGCTCACGAATGACGCATGTTGCATTCTTTCCAATATGGCAAAGTGCTTGCGTCAATCCGATTGTGGTTACGGTTTTCCCCTCACCAAACGGTGTTGGATTGACTGAAGTAACCAGAATAAGGTTGCCTTTTGATGAGTCAAAACGTTGCTTCATCCCATCCCAGGTTAGTTTGGCCATGTATTGACCGTGTGGAACAAGCTCTCCTGACGGAATGCCTAACTTCCATGCAATTGTTTCGATTGGTTCCAATTGGGCTGCACGAGCAATCTCCAAATCACTTGCCATAAATCGTGCACAGCAATTCGGCTTACAAATCAACCCCTGTATTCAGGGCGAACACACCGTTTTACGATGGGTTCCAATTGGACGAGTTTACTCTTCCTTCATGGATCCGAGGTAGTCTGGTAGGTCAACACCAGCCATCTTGGCCACGTCGTGAACTGGAGGTAGTGAACGAATCAAAGAGGAAACAAAGTTTGCTGTGCTTCCGCCTTCGCCACCATTGCCTGAGTCCCAAACAGTGATCTTGTCGATTTGGAGGTTTGCGATTGCCTCGGTTTGTCGAGCAACGATTTCTTCAATCTTCTCGACCATGAGGAGCGTAGCAGCAGCTTTGACATCGCCACCAGCACTTTCAACGAGTTGCTTGTAACCGTTCGCCTTTGCCTCGAGGACCGCTTTGGTACCCTCTGCTTCTGCATTGTAACGTGCGAGCACTGCATCCGCTTCACCCTGGGCGATGCGGCGTTGGCGCTCAGCCTCCGCTTCTGCAGCAATCTCAATCTGTGTCTTCGAAATCTCCTCACGGACAATTTCTTCTGCTCGAAGACGCTCTTGTTCAAGACTGTATTGCGCCTTTTGAACTTCCATTTCAGCAGTACGGCGGGCAACTTCTGCTCGCTGCATCGCAGCTGCTTCCTTTTCATCGAGGTCTGCTTGGTAGGATGCTATTTCTGCACGCGAGAGGTTTTCTCCTTGCACACCTGTTGCTTCTTGTTGCTGAACGAAAACACGTCGGTCAACTTCAGCCGCCTTCTGTCCCTTTTGTGACTCAGCGACGTTTTGAGCAACCTGGACTTCACGATCTCGGTCTGCGTTTGCCTTACCAATTGCACCATCACGCTCAGCGTTTGCTACGTCAACAAGAGCCTTGTTGACAGCACCTGCTGCTGCTTTCTTACCGATGCTGTTGATGTAGTTTGACTCGTCAGTGATGTCAATAATGTTGACGTTGATGAGGTAAAGACCCAACTTGTGAAGTTCGGCACCGACGTTATCACGAATCAGTTCGAGGAATGCATCACGATCTTGGTTGATCTGCTCAATGGTAAGACTTGCAACCGTCAAACGAAGTTGACCGAGAATGATTTCTTGTGCCATTGCTTCAATGTCGTTTTTTGTTAGGTGAAGGAGACGCTCTGCAGCGTTGTTCATAATGAGAGGGTTTGTACTTACACCAACAGTGAACGTTGATGGGACGTTGATACGAATGTTTTGCAGTGAGAGTGCGTTGTCAAGTGGAATGGAAATCGTCATGGGAATGAGTGAGATTTTCTTGTACTCCTGAATCAATGGCCAAACCATTACGGCTCCACCGTGTATACATCTCGAGGCTTTACCCCCCCGAATTCGTCCGTAGACGACGAGGATTTCGTCAGATGCACAACGCTTGTAGCGCGTTGCGACCAAGATTATTCCAAAGGCTGCGATAGCCAATACGCCAAAAACGATGAAAACTGCCCAAAAACCTGCATCCGCCATGTACTCAACTAGAGTTCTCTGTTTTTAATCACTTTGCCTGCACTCTATTTAGGCCTGCATCACTCTTCAGAGGACCCATCATCAAGTGGCTTGACAATCATTGTCGAACCAATGACGTCGACAACACGGATGAATTCACCGGATGGTATCAACATCGCCTTGTCCTGTGCTCTGGCGAGCAAGGTCTTGAGTGTCCCATCGACAGGAACCTGGATTTCCCCCGTTTCGTTCGGCTTGATGCGTGAGTAAACTTGTCCTCTCTGGCCGATCGCATCGTTGTAATTGACTGTACCATCTGCCTGCAGTTGATTGATTCCGTACATCATTTTGCCCATTCCGTACATGCCTGCTGCTGCACCGACGCCTCCTGCGAGTACTGCGACGACGTCACTTCCGGTCGCAGAGAGACCAAACATTCCAGTCAGGCCAAACATCATGACTGCCACAGACAATCCTTGAACACTCAAAATCTCAAAAGCTCCACCGCCTGCATCAATGTCCAAGCCGATTGCATCGGTTACGCCTCCGAGAACGTCTCCAACCATCATGAGGAGCATCATGATGAAAAACAGGATTCCTCCAAGTACTGCGCAACTCACAAAGATGATTTCCATCAGAGATGGTGCTTCAATTCCTACGAACTCAGTAATCGTCTCGAACAAGGTCATATGTATCATCAACCGCCAGTCATTAATTGTCTTTTCCTGCAATCTCTCGTAATTTGTACCGTTCTATGGCGACAATAATCGATAACGAGAGGCCAGAGAATAGTGCTGAGATGATGTTGGGCATATCTGCAGCCCACAGCAACAAGAACACCCAAAGGGGGAGAAACAACATCAACGTTCGGCGAATGAATGGCCAGAATCCTCCAAACAATTCTTCCGATCCCTCGTCAATGGCACGAATCGTCGCAACCGTTCCGGGATCGATGGGAATCATGTTCTCCGCCCAACAATCAGACTGCGGCGAGCAAGAAAATCAACGATACAATCCATAGGCCAACACCGAATCCAACACCTTTGCCCTGGCCCTTGATTGCATCATCGTGAACCTCTCGGCTCATCTTGAGTGGATTGAGTAGGAGGTCGCGCTGTTCCTGTCGGAAGACGATCAACGCCAACATGAATGCAGCTGCCGCACCACCGCCGAACAGGGTCGTAATCCACCCCTCGACCTCACCCACGAGTTTGATTGAGAGAAACACTTGCGTGATAGCAAACATCATCCAGAGAAAAGAACCACGTTCAGCCGCTGCCATGATATACCCATAACTCCCTTCTTTTTGAATACATGGCCTGCATTCTCTATATTTGATGCAAGATGCGTAAAGCAGACGTTCATGAACAATGACTCCAAAGTGTAAGCATGGACGGTTTGAGATACGCTGTAGGCGGCTCGCCAATCAGCCACACACTGTCCCCAATCTTGTTCAACCTTGTACTTGCACACATGCGACACAAAGGTCACCTCTCACAGCTCAACGCTTTATCCGTTACCAACCTTGAGACAAATCACATCGATGAATTGCTTGGATGGGCATACATTGAACACAACAAAAATCAGCCAACTTGGGCTCCGGCGCAGAAGAATCTGAGAACCTTTCAATCGCAACTCCAGCATCGTGCATCGAGCATAATTCATCTCGAGGCTCATGATGGTCTGGTTGCGAAAATGGAAACACCCGAACGCATATTTTCAAGCTTTCAATTGCCCGATCGATCATCCTCCAGTGAGGTATGGCTCAACCTTACCGCACCGCTTAAGCACCAAATACAAAGCATGGTTTTCTCGCCAATTGACGAAGCGATTGACATCCTCTCAGTCAACACACTTCGATACACTGGACAAGGATGGTATTGCGCAACGACCGACGGCCATGCAATCGTTCACACAGCCTATCACTTCGGTATTGATGTTTCCAAAGGTGCACTGCTTGGTATTAACGGAGGTGGAGGTGCAGCGCGCTCCGTTGCGTCGGCTTGGATAAAGAGTGGGGGAAAAGTCGTATCGCTCGGAGGAAAACGACAATTGCCGGCAACCTTGGCCAACACAAAAAGCGGAAACGATGCAAATTTCGACCTTGTGTTTGATGCAGAAGGTTCTTTGAAAGCCGATCCCAACTCGAAGTACATTCTCAATCCAATCTATTCTCCACTAAAGGGTTCCCTCGAGGAACGGTTCGACCACCTATTGCCGGATCTCAGTCAAATCGACGGGAGGTGGATGTTGGCAGCGCAACATCTAGAGAGCTGGCGTAGTTTGTGGGCGCCCGATATCTCTCAGAACCTCCCAAGTCTCGAGCAATTGATGACTTGGTTAATTTCAATGGAACACAAACTCGAGGAAAACTGATGCAATCGCCTGCAACAATCAAATGTCCAAGCATGAACAGCCACTCATGAGAGAGCGGGCACTCCTCCTGGTTTGCTTGTTGTTTTTCTCCATACTGTCAACCTCTGCAGCTGTTCCTGAAGAGGATATGAATTTCCAACCTACGCACACAGGAGTGGACTATCCAGTAGGTTACGTTGATTTTGACCAACAAGGCGGGTCATTCGAAGCAGACCATCGATTGGTCTACCCTGCGCTCCAGAGTGGAGAAGAGCAGGAAATGGCTGGTAACGGCCCATTCCCATGGGTTTTGTTGCTCATTGACGAGAACGAATCACCTGATAACTACATGCTCATTTCAACCCGAATCGCTCAGCGAGGAACGATGGTTTACATCCATACGGAACTCAACTCAGAGACGAATCCAACATGGCAAAGCCTGATTGAATCCATACTGGACGTCCAGTCTTGGATGAATGCTGCAAACCAGACCAACGATGTTGTTCTTGGAATGTTTGGTTCCGTCGACGAGAAGCATTGGGGGTTAATTGGTCATGGATATGGCGCAACCTGGGCAAGCAACGTTTACATCAACTGGGATAATTTGGTGACGGATGGTACACTTGAACCACCTCGAGCATTGGTTGGATTGGCTATGCAGGTAGAATCGGTTCAGGATCCAATTATTTCAAGCGGAGCGATGCCAAACGTTGCCTTGTACATCACTGGAAGCGCTGATGAAGTCGCTCCAGCGACAGAAAATGTCATCCCAGTATTGGAAAACGTTGATGGCTTGGCGTGGCAAATTTTGCATTCGCTTGGAGCCAATCACTACCAATACCAAGATACATCCTCATTCCTTGAAAACTTCAACGATGGTGATGCATCGATGACCCAAGAAGAACAAATCGATCATGCAATGGATCACATCTTGCCGTACTTCGATTTAACATTGCGAGGCGATCATTCAAAATTCCGAGAGGCGTTTAATCGAGAAAACAATCTTTACTCCTCATCGGATTCGAACGGCTATGTGGATGAGTTACTGGACGATGCGAAATTAATTCGCATCACAAACGTGACCAGTCTCAACGGAACGATTTTTTCACCTCAAGACAATGCCAAATTTGATGCTCTTTGGTCGATGCGAAACGGAGATGTTTACGCTGATCTTCCTTCAGAATGGACCGTTGAAGGACACTGTCTCTTGGACAACGTAACGATATTCCAAGCCACGATTTTGAATCAAAATGTGTCTTGTACTGTACCAATGGAAGGAATCGCCCCGGGTCCTCATGAATTGCGACTTGTCGTCTCTGTAGAGGGTGGGACGGGATTTGCGAGCTTTGATTTTAACCGAACCAATGCCCCAATAGAATTTGTCGAACCATTGCCGGAATTTGTTGTACCACAACGGGGGTCGGTCGTATTGAATGCTTCTGAAATCGCATCCGACCCCGATGGTCAATCCGTACGAATCCTTAATGCAACGGTTCTTGAGAACGCGTCCCATTTCAACGTCGTGATTAATCCCGATCAATCATCTGTGACCCTGTACCATTCGGTGGATGAGGAGTGGGAAGGTTCCACTCGTATCGAACTCGATTTGGAAGCCGACGGTGAGATACTCGATCAGGTGAACGTCACACTTCAGGGACGTGTGCTTCCCATCAACGACCAGATTATTCAATTATCAACAATTGATCAACAAACACTTACTGAAGACGGAGAAAGCATCTTGCTCTCGTATCTCGATTATTTCGAAGACCCAGAACAACAACCGCTGACCGTGCTTATCAACGGTGAGAGTGAAGGGGTTGGAGGTTTACTTGCATGGAATGTGTCAAACGACCTTCCCGTAATCGAATTCACACCACTCCCTGATGCGTTTGGTGCGGAAGTATTGCAACTCTCTATTTCGGATGGATACAACACACCATTGATTGCTGATGTACCCTTACGAATCGAAGCTGTTGATGACGAGTTCGTTGTTGATGAAACGGCTTGGTCGCTTGAAATGAGCGAAGAAGAAACATTGCTTGTCGACCTTACTGCATTTGCATACGATGCGGACGGAGATACCCTGTCCTGGTCGGTTGAATCCGCTGGGACTTCAAAGGCAATGGCTGCATTATCCGGTCAAGAATTGCTCGTCTCAGCACTTCTTGATGAGTGGGGCACCGATGCAGGATGGTGGTTGAACGTGACCGATGGTTCTGTGGTTTTCTCAAAGATTCTCAACATTACAATCGAGCCTCAACCCGACCGTCCAGTTCTATCCAACGCGTCGGTTGAACAAACCAATGATTCTCATCTTTCGATAGCATGGATGTGGGCTGATGCAGATGGAGGTGAAATGAACGTCACCCTTCGTCTTAATGGCAACGAAGTAACCGGTGTACGAACATGCGATGCGGATGGTTTCTGTTCAGAAATTGTTGAGGTCAATCTACAACCTGCAGATATCTTGAACATCGATATCATCGCCAAGGATTCATCCTTTGCCGATGTTTCTACACGTGTGCAATACTTTGTTGCTGATGGGCAATCAACCTCCACGATAACATATGAAACTGATTCAGGCTCTGGTAACATCTTGATCGCAGCACTCATCATTGTACCGCTTTTTGCAGCCGTTTGCTGGTTGCTGCTTCAATTCAAGAAACCTCCAGAGGAACCGGATTTCGAGCCTTCATCTGGAGGTTTACTCGCTCGAGTCGAAGCTCGATTGAACGAATCATAGTGGAATGTTTCCGTGTTTCTTCGGCGGACTCCATTCACGCTTTGAGCGTAGAATCGAAAGTGCGCGACAGAGTCTGAGACGGCTTTCATTTGGCTCGATGACATCGTCGAGCCAGCCGTTGCGGGCAGCGACATAAGGGTCACCAAATTTGGCCTTGTATTCATCGACCAATCGTTGACGTACCTCCTCCTTTTGAGCATCATCAACGGCATTAATTTCTCGTCGATGGATGATGTTGACGGCACCCTCGGCTCCCATCACTGCAAGTTCTGCCGTGGGCCAAGCAACGTTGTAATCGCTTTGCAAATGCTTGCAAGACATGGCGAGATATGCCCCACCGTAGGCTTTCCGAGTGACAAGAGTGAGTTTTGGAACAGTGGCCTCAGCATAGGCGAACAGCAATTTTGCGCCATGACGGATGATTCCGCCCCATTCTTGCACAACCCCTGGCAGGAAACCAGGTACGTCTTCAAACGTGACGAGAGGAATGTTGAATGCGTCGCAAAGCCGAATAAACCGCGCAGCTTTGATCGATGCGTCAATGTCCAAACAGCCAGCAAGAACGTTTGGTTGATTCCCTACAACGCCTATGCTACGTCCCTCGAGTCTTGCAAACCCAATGATGATGTTTTCAGCATAATTTGGAAACAATTCGAGAAATTCGCCATCATCAACTACTTCCTCAACGACGCTAACCATGTTGTACGGGCGATTGGGATTGTCCGGAACCAAGGCCTCGAGTTCGTCGTTGAGACGGCTGATGGGATCTTCGGTAGGCACGAAAGGTGGCTCAGCATCGTTGTGATCAGGTAGATACGAGAGAATTTCCTGCACCAAGAAAAACGCATCGTCCTCATCATCGGCAACCAAACAGGCAATACCCGAACG
>MDTB01120196.1_pt1 | contig 19828 bp, 26 predicted proteins | sample 811161 | NCBI WGS metagenome assembly MDTB01 (sample SAMN05326650, study PRJNA326480) | marine metagenome | isolation source: seawater | place: Mediterranean Sea | collected 2009 | reverse complement strand
TTTTATGGTTATACTACCAATTATTTCACTCTTTATTTTACTAGCAGATTATATTTACAAGTTAAAAAAATTAAAGTCATTTCTCAAAAGACGGTTGAGGTTAGCTATAATAGGGTTAATTATTGGACCAATAGTAGGATCAGGAATTATAGCTAATTGGTATTTCAAAGATCAGTGGGGTAGAGCCAGACCAGTTCATATCACTGAGTTTGGTGGTGATAAAAATTTCACTCGTGCATTTGTGATGTCCGACCAATGTGAGAAAAATTGTTCTTGGATCAGTGGGGAGTCATCAGCAGCCTTTTCTTTTTTTGTTGGAACACTGATTTTAAAGAATCCTTATTTTTTTTTTCTAAATTTATTGTTTGGAGTAGTTGTTAGTTTTTGCAGAATTTCAATGGGTGGACACTTTTTAAGTGATAATTTGTTCGCGTTATTTTTTATGGTTTACCTTGCTGTAGGTTATAAATATTTAGTGATAAAAAAAGTATAAAAAAATTTTAAAAAAAATGTTTAATATTCTAGTTATCACTGACAATAAATTGAGTAGTCTAAATCAATGCAACTCAGTTGTTAATGAATTAAAAAGAATATCTAATAAAAAAATTGCTGTTGAATATATTGAGGTTTATCTTGGTTTATTAGCTTATTTACCAAACTTTTTAATATTTTTTTTTTTAAAAATAAGATATTTATTTGAGTCTATAAAAAAAATTGATTTCATAATTTCATGTGGAAGAGTTTCTGCTCCTTTAAATCTGGTTTTAAAAAAAAAAAGTTCTGCTAAAAATTGCCATATTCTAAATCCTTACTTTAAAAAAGATGAATTTGATAAAATAATTATGCCTGAGCATGACATCAGAAATACCCCAGAGAAAAATGTAATTACAACATTTGGATCCTTGGTTGACTTAAAAATTTTAAAAAAAAAAAATCAAAAGATTTGTAAGTCATTAGCTAATAAAAAAAAAAAAATATCATTTTTTATTGGAGGAAATGGTAGAAGTTCAAAAATTATGTTCAACGAACTTAATAATACAATTGAAAAACTTAATTTATTATCTAGAGAATATGAAGTTATTTATTGTTTTTCAAGAAGAACTCCTAATCATATTAAAGACTTAGTTAAGCAAAAGGCATTAAAAAAAAATCTATTTTTTCCTCAAAAAAAAAATAATCCATATTGGCATTTATTAAATATTTCTGAATACATATTTGTAACCTCTGATTCAATTAGCATGATTTCCGATTCACTTTCTTATGGAAAAAAAACTTACATTGTACCAATAAAAAAAATAAAAAAAAAAATTGCAAAATTTACCCACGTAATATTAAAAAAGCAAATGGCTAAATTATTTAATGGTAAGCTTGAGAACTGGAAATATAAAAAGCTTTTTGAAACAAATAAGGTTTGTAAAATACTAGTTAAAACTCTGAATCTTTAATTTTTCCATCTGTCATGAACCCAAATCCATTGGTCAGGATATTCAATAATCCAATTTTCAATAATTTTGTTTAAATAAAGCATGATTTTTTCTTCAGAGCCTAGCTTTTTTATAATGCTATATTGTATTGGTTTGAAATATTCTATTTTATAACTAATACCTTTTTCTCTTACACACAAAGCGGGAATAATTTGACATTTGAATTTGAGTGCAAATTTAGCAATTGCTGGTGCTGTCATTGCTAACTTATTAAAAAAATTTACAGGTACACCATCATTCATTTTTTGATCAATGAGCATTCCTAGGTTTTCTTTATTCCTCAATAATTTTATACACTCCTTGGCACCGTTTGGTCCCTTTTTAATAAGTTTAACACCGTAATTAAATCTTATTTTTTTTAATAAATCATCTATATGTTTATTATTTAATGCTCTGTAAACAAAATTAATTTTAAATCCATTTTGTGTTAAAGGGTGAGATGAGAGTTCCCAATTACCGATGTGTGCTGAAAAGTAAATACAACTCTTTTCCTTTTTGAGTGGATCTAATAAATTATTAATTCCAATTATTTTTATATTAGAGTTTTCTTGAACTTTAATTTTATGCAGGTGAGGGTATTCGCCAATAACTCTTCCAAAATGAAACCACATTTTTCTAAGTATTTTTTTTTTCTCTATAATACTTTTTTTTGGAAAAACTAAATTTAGGTTCTTCATTCCTATTAAATTTCTTCTGGAAAAAAATCCGTAGATCCAAGCTAATGTACCTCCTAAATAGGAAGAATAATTTATTCCTATTATTCTGGAAATGGAACAAAAAAATAATACTAAAAAAAACTCAACTTTATTTTTCATATTTATTTATAATTTAATGATTGTTTCATTATCCTATGATAATTATTGACGGTGAATTAATATCATTTCTTTTTATGAACATTGGACAATTTTTTAAGGTTGTAAAAAATAATCTTTCTGATTTAAAAGAGACATTTTCAACTATAGTGACTTTTTCATTTTCATTTATTCCATTAGCGACAAGGTTTGAAATAATTAAATTTATTTGCCCGACACCCATATAAATAACAATTTTTCCTTTATTTTTGCAAATTTGGCCATAATCAACTTCTTTATTTTTTTTTTTGATAATTTTATGACCTGTTATCAAATTGCAAAAATTGCTTTTGTTAAAGAAGCTAGATTGAGCTTTTTTTAAAGAAGCCTGAGAGGATGTGATTCCTGAAAACACTGTAGTTCTAATTTTATTTTTTTTTAAAAAGTTTATTTCTTGGCTTACTCTACTAAAAAAACTGACATCTCCTCCTTTAAGTCTTAATACCTTTTTTTTTTTTTTTTGAAAATTCAAGCAACCATTCATTTATTTCTGATTGTGTGCATGATTTTTTTTCTTTTATTTTTCCCGCATAAATAAGCTTAACATCATGCCTACAAAATTTAAGAATTTTTTTATTTACAAGGGCGTCAAAAATAACTACATCGGCTAGACCAAGAATATACTTTAGTTTAAGAGTTATTAAATTTGGAGCTCCCGGACCGGCACTTGCTAATATGACAGATCCTTTTTTAAATTTAATGTTGGATTGATTAAAGTTAATATTCACAATAAAATCGTAGAAAGTTTTTATGCATAATACAATTTATTTAAATAAAGTTAATCTTCATTTTGAAGAAAAAAAAATATTAAATAATATTTCCTTTGAAGTGAAACCTAATGTTCCGAAATGCATAGTTGGGAAAGGTTTGTCAGGTAAAAGCACCCTTCTGAAATCAATAATTGGTTTAATAAGAATTTCTAGTGGTGAAATTAAAATAAATAATATTTCAGTTGATGATAAAAAGTTTAAAGCTGTAGTCAATTCAATTGGAATGGTTTTCGAAAAAGATGCACTTTTTGATAGTATGAACGTGTGGGAAAATATAATGTTTAAAAGTTTAAATAATGATAAATCTGTTCTAATTAAAAAATCTCAAAAGCTTCTTAAAAAAGTTGGTTTAAACGTTAACGATGCCTTTTTATATCCTTCAGAGTTATCTGGTGGTATGAGAAAAAGAGTTGCCATAGCAAGAGCAATTTCACATGAACCCAAATTCCTTTTATTGGACGAGCCAACCGCCGGGTTAGATCCAGTCAAAACTAATATGATTTTTAATATTATTTTAAGTCTTAGTGAAGAATTTAAAATTACTATGCTAGCAGTATCCTCTGATGTTAAGAGCGCGCTAAAATATTTTAAGGAATTTATAGTGTTAGATGAGGCAAAAATACATTGGCAGGGTTCGAGAAAGGAATTTTTAAAAAAACCTACCTTGTTAATTAAGGAATTATTGTAAAATTATTACTTCCTGGTTAGTTCAGCACAACCTGCTGTAGCATCAATACCTGATTCAACATAACATGCACTAATTTTATTTTGATCAAGTAGTTTTCCCATATTATAACCCCTACTATTGGAAGCAACCCAAGTGATTGTTTTATTATCAGGGTGAATTACCCCAAAAAAATTTTTTGTTCCATCAGTGTATGAAAACTTGCCTTTAAAGCGTCTTTCATCTTGTTCGATAATTTCAACTTTTTTTTCCCAGGATCTGTAGCCCCTGTCTTCTGATACGGTTTTATTAATCCCAACCCAAGTACCAACTAGATTAGGAATGTTTTCAGATGCGATGCTTAGTGAATAAGAAAAAAGAAACATTGTAAGGATTGTATGGATAAAAAATCTCATGTATCTATTATTGTAATTAATTTTAAAAATTTCAATATATGATTAAAAATTTTTCATCTCTATATTTAAATAAAAATCAGTTTTTAATTTTTTTAATGGGCATATCAAGTGGTATTCCTCTCTATTTAATTTTATCTACTCTATTTATTTGGTTAACGAGAGAAAATATAGATATTTCAACAATAGGTTTATTTGCATTAACTCAGATTCCATGGACTATTAAATTTTTATGGGCTCCTTTTATAGACAATTTTAAAATACCAATTTTATATAAAATTGTTGGTCACAGAAAGTCTTGGCTTTTTGTAATTCAGTTTTTTCTTATATTTTCTATACTTTTATTGGGTTTCAGCGATCCAGTTCAAAATATTGAATTAACTGCTTTTTTTGCATTGCTAGTGTCTTTTTTTTCAGCTTCACAAGATATTGTTATTGATAGTTACAGGATAGAAATATTAGATGATAGTTCTCAAGGTGCTGGTGCTGCGGTTACACAGTTTGGTTATAGAATAGGCGGAATACTCGCAGGAGCAGGGTCACTCTATCTTAAGTATTATTTTGCTTGGAACACAGTTTTTATGATAGTTGGTTTTATTATTTTTTTTCTGGGATTATCAATTTTTTTTCTTACTATTAAAAAAGACCATTTGTCGAAAAATAGAAATGAAAAAAATTTACTGAAGCCCTTTTACGAGTTTTTATTTCGTCATTCAGCAATAAAAGTTTTTTTAATTTTAATTTTTATATTTTCTTTTAAATTTGGTGATGTAATTGCCGGTGTTATGGCAAACCCATTTTATGTGAAAATAGGGTTTTCTAATATTGAGATTGCGAATGCAAGTAAAGTTTTTGGTGTATTAATGACTATTATTGGTGTGTTTTTAGGCGGATACTTGGTTAACAAATTAGGTATAATTTATGCCTTAATTATTTCAGGTTTTTTTCAAGTTTTATCAAATCTTCTCTATGTATTATTGAATTTAGTTGGACCAGATATTTCTTATCTTTATCTAACTGTCGCAGGTGAAAATTTATCTGGTGGCCTAGGTTCAGCTGCTTTTGTGGCATATTTATCAGCTTTATGTAATAAAAATTATACCGGAACACAATACGCCCTTTTATCATCAATCATGGGTTTAGCCAGAACAGTTTTATCATCTCCTTCTGGTTATTTAGTTGAATCTTTTGGCTGGGCTAATTTCTTTATTTTATCAACATTCTTGGGGATACCAGCAATTTTAGTTTTACTTTGGATGAAAAAAAACTTTCATTTAGAAATGCAAAAATCTAAGAAATAATATCTTTATATTCGTCAAGTTTAGTAAAAGATTTAAAAGTATTCATTTGTTTAAAAAAATTTTGAATTAAAGGAAATTTTTCCAAAAATTTATTATCAATCCTATCAAGCATACCACAATAAAACCAATATATAACGCGCCAGGCTACAATGTCTGCCATACTAAATTCATCATTGAAGAAAATCTTTTTTTTTGAATTTTGATCAAATAATTTTTCTAAGTAAGAAAACCAAACTAAAAGGTCATTTTTAATAAACTCTTCTCTTAATCTTTTTGATTTTTCTAAATCCTTATCTCTCATTGCTGCTCTTATTGATGGCGCAATTTTGTTAGTTATTTCATTAGCCCAATCCAAAACTTGATCAATAACTATTGCCTTAAGCTTATCATTACCATAAAGTTTTGATTCTAGCGCACAAAATCGTGCCAAAGAATGAGTGTGAGCATATTGTTTTTCCTTAATAATCATTACCGGCAATTGTCCAAAGGGGAATTTTTCTTTTTCTTTTGGCCATTCTTGTCTTTTTATTCTTTTGTACTCATATGGAACCTTGGAATATCCAAGACTAAGTCTCAAAATATCTACACGCCAAAAATTGAAATCAAAATATACTAACTTTATCATAATTAAGTTTATTTCTCTGCAAAAGCTTTTTCAATAACAAAGCCACCTTGAACTTTGGTTGAGCCTTCTAATGAACCAAGCTTTTCAAATATACCTTTAATTTCAAATGTCATTTCTTCAGAACCACAAATCATAATTCTATCTTTTTCTGGGTTAAATTCTTCAATTTGAAGAGCAGCCCATAATTTTTTTTCATTTATCCACTTGGTTATTCTTCCCTTACGTGGCCATTCATCTCTAGTTACAGTGTTAAAATAAATAAAGTGTCCTTTTGTAACTTCTGAGTATACATCATCTTTATTAAGGTTATTTAGAGTATCCATATAAGCTAGCTCTTTAGCAGTTCTCACCCCGTGAACAAGTACTACTTTTTTAAATTTTTCATAAGTTTCAGGGTCCCTAGAAATACTCATGAATGGAGCTAGTCCAGTCCCAGTTGATAACATAAAGAGGTTTCTACCGGGAAGTAAATAATCACAAACTAATGTTCCTGTTGGTTTTGAGTTAATTAAAATTTCATCACCAACCTTAATATGTTGAAGTTTACTTGTTAAAGGGCCGTTTGGAACTTTAATAGATAAAAACTCCAGGTGGTCCTCATGATTAGGGCTAACAACTGAGTATGCTCTTAAAAGAGGCTTTCCATCTATTTCTAGTCCAATCATAGCAAATTCACCATTTTTGAATCTAAAACTCATATTTCTTGTGGTTTTAAAGCTAAATGTTTTGTCTGTCCAATGGTGAACACTTAAGACTTTTTCTTTTAATATTGCCATAGATCGAATTTTTAAAAAAACTTCATAAGGATAGAAACTATGATATAAACATTTATCTAAAGGATTTTTTTTAAAATGACAAGTATTAATATAAGAAAACTTTCTCATTCAGAGATGGATTTGTACAGAAAACCTCTTCTTCCAAAAACTTGGAGTTGTTTTCCAGTTGATAAAGATATTGATACTCAAATGCTTAGAAAAATACTACAAAAAGATCTTGATAAAATTAGATCTGGTGCTGAAAAGGACCCTTTTTCAAATTCTATTACAATGTTAGCTTTGGATATTTCTAGAAGATTAGAAAAGAATTTATTGAACTATTCTGCTCTGGAGGCCTTGATCCAAAGATTAGCAGTTGGTTCTCTTGGCTTTAGGGCAGATCGTTTAAAGAATTACATGGGAAGTGTTAGTGAAGAGGAAAATAGTAAATCAATACACAAAATTATAAAATCACTTGCCTTCAAAAAAAATCAAAAAATTTCATTTCATGATTTTAATGAAAAGTTACAAAAAGAGACCTTTGGGATTGTACTTACGGCTCACCCTACTTTTGGAATGACACATCAAATAATGATTAATTTAGCTAAGTTAGCAACTAATAAGAACGAAAAAGGAAAAAAAATTAGTGATTCAGAATTAAAATCAATTATTAAGGATATCTTTAAAACTGAACAAAAACCTGAAAAAAATATATCTTTAGATTTTGAACATGAACTATCAATTATTGCTTTGAAAAACCTTCAATATGCTCTACGTAGCTTTTTTAAAATTGTTGTAAATGTGACAAAAGATATTTTTCCAAATCAATATTTTGAGATTATGCCTCAAATTTTTAGATTACATACTTGGGTTGGTTATGATGTTGATGGAAGAGGTGATATTTCATGGAGTAATACCTTTTCTAAAAGATTAAAAGTTAAGTTAGAACAACTACTCGAGTATGAAAAAAATGTAAAAGAAATTTTAAAAATTTCTACAGATAAAGAATTAAAAAAAAAAGTTAACAGTTTTCAAAAATTAATTTCTCAATCAATATTAATAAATAAAAAAACCCTTAAATATTTTTCTGACCCAAAATTTTTGGATAATGTTAATGATGTAAAATACATTTCTAATTTTTTATTTAAGAATAAGGATAAATTAATTACAAATGAAAATTTATTAGTTGAAAAAATTGATTACATCATTGCCTCTATTAAATTTAAAAAGATTAAAAATTATCAAAGATTGGTAGACAATTTAATAGTTTTAAAAATTGTAGTAAAAAACTTCGGTTTAGGACTTGGGAGAACTCAAGTCAGATTAAATGCTAACCAATTAAATAATGCAATTTCGAAAGAAATTGATTTAAAAGGCGACCCTGATGATCCTTCAAATAAAAGGACTTACCTCCAAATTATCTCTGGACTAATTGAAAATGTAAGTCCAGTTAAAATTAATTTTGGGAGCATACTTGAAGAAAATTTGAATGCTCGACGTTATTTCATGATTATCAAACAAATGTTAAAATATATTGATGAAAATCAGACAATAAGATTTCTTATAGCTGAGTGTGATTATGCATTGACTGTAATGACGGCTTTGTATTTTTCAAAACTTTTTGGTGTGGATGAAAAAATTGATATTTCACCTTTATTTGAAACAGAAAAAGGACTTTCAACAGGTCATGAAGTAATTTCGTTATTATTAAAAAATGTTCATTATAAAAAATATGTCATTAAAAGAAAAAAACTCAGTATTCAAACTGGATACTCTGATGCTGGAAGATATCTTGGTCAGTCAGCAGCAGTTTTATCAATTGAAAACCTCCAAAGAAAAATTGCCAAGATCTTATCAGATAATAATTTACCAAATGTAAAACTTCTAATTTTTAATACGCATGGTGAATCAATTGGAAGGGGAGGTCACCCTATTTCACTGTTAGACAGGTTGAGTTATGTTAACTGCCCTTTTACAAGAAAAAAATTAAGGGAATGGAATATCAATTTAGTACAAGAAATTAGTTTTCAAGGCGGAGATGGCTATCAATATTTTATGAATCATGATTTAGCTTTTGCTTCTATCGCAAGAATATTAGATTTTTGTTTTAATAACAATGATTTAGAAACACACGATTCACTTTATAACTCAGCAGATTTTGGAATTGAATTTGTTAATACTATTAAACAATTTAATACTGAAATAATGGATGATCCCAACTATGCCGCGTTACTAAATGTTTTTAGTGTAAATCTAACACATTCTACAGGTTCAAGAGCTGTAAAAAGATTTGTTGATGGGTCCTCTAAAACTCTTGTTTATCATCCTAGTCAAACAAGAGCTATTCCTCAAAATAATATTCTACAGCAACTTGGTATGTTGGCTAATTCTTTGGGGGGAGTTGGTAAATTTTTGAGAAAAAACCCTAAGCAATTTGATAGATATTATAAAACCTCAAATAGATTTAGACGAATTATGGATATGATAAAATATGCTTTTGCATTTAGTGATATTGAGGTTCTTAAGGCTTATGTAGATTGCTATGATCCAGGTATGTGGTTGTCTTGGTCGACAAGAACAGCAGATTCTAATAGAAGTGAAAATATGAAAGAAGTTGCAAATCTTCTTGAAAAGTTTGATGTTCATTGGCGATTTAACAAGGTCTATAGAACTTTACATCAAGAATACATGGAAATTAGAAATTGGATATTAGGAAGAAAGAATAGGGGAAGAATAGCGGTTGGTAGAGGTAGGGTTGTTGAGAAGGAAATTAGAGACGAGCTTTTACTTATGCATGGTATAAGGGTATCTATAATTCATGAAATTTTTCTATTATCTGTAAGAGTCCCAAAGTTTAGTGATCAAGCTGGTACGTCTAGGGATGAAATAATTGCTAAGTTAATTAGATTTGATGTCTTGGATGCAGTGGAAACTTTAAGAAAAATTTTCCCGGTTAAAAAGGTTAATACTTCCTATTCAGGTTTTGGTGAATCTTCAAATTACATGAGTGAACAGAATATAGATTATTCAAAAGAGGAAAAAAATATTTTTAGACAATTAGAAGCTCTCTATGAGTGTGCAAGAAGAGTGAGCACAGGTATATCTCATTTTATTGGTGCTGTGGGTTAAGACTTTTTTTTATTCTTGAAATGATCCTCAATTGCTTCGATATCCTCATCTGAAAGGTTTAGTTTTTCCGATAACTCATCCAATTCTTTTCTTTCTTCATCATCAATAATATTATCTGATAGCATAAACTTTAGTTTATCTTCATATTTTTTTTGATTTCTTCTGGTATATTCGGTAAATGCTGAGGCTAAAATTCCTGATGGAAGAGCCACTGTTCCAATTCCCAGTATGATGATAATCGATCCAAAAAATTTGCCCATAGACGTCACCGGATAAACATCACCATACCCCACAGTAGTTAACGTAACTATAGACCACCACATGGACTGAGGAATACTACCAAATTTGTCAGGCTGAATGTCTTTTTCTACTATGTACATACCACTAGATGAAATGATTAAAACAATAAATAGAATAAAAAATGCTGCACCAAGAGATTTTCGTTGATCCCATAAAACAATTAATAGTGTATTAATTGAGTTTGAATATCTTGAAAATTTAAGTAATCTAAAAATTCTAAGCGCTCTGACAAACCTCAGGTCCACTGTTGGAAATAAGAAAGCCAATAGGCTTGGAAGGATCGCAATTAAGTCAATTATAGCTGAGAAACTAAAAATATATCTGAGCCGAGCTTTTCCATTCGTCTCACCTTTTGTTTTATTTTCCACACATGACCAAAACCTACTAACATACTCTATTGAAAAAATTGTTACAGAAAATAACTCAAAGTATATAAACCATAATCTATATCTGAAATAAAGAGTATCCACGGTTTCTAGAATAACCATCAGTATGTTAAAAAAAATTAAATTAACTAAAAAAATATCAATAAACTTTGATAAATTATCGTTATCTTCAGCTGGTTCTAAAAGTTTCCAAACTCTTTTTCTATTCAGATTTAACTTTTTAAAGATTATCATTTTTTAGGGCAAACAATTTGTTTTTGACAGGTGTTTCCAGGTGCACCAAGATAAATTTCCTTATTTTTCTCTCCTCTCTTTTGAGATTGATACTCACAAACAACATCATCTGGAACTATTGTTTCTTTTACTAAGCGACAGAGAGGTCTAATTTCTATTCGTTTTCTTCTATCAAAAGTACCTTCCTCTGGTTCATATTTTCTACCCACAGAATTAACCTCAAGAGGTAAAAAAAAAATAATAATTAAAAGAAAACTAGTCTTCTTTTTCTTCATTTTTATTTTTTTTTTCGTTATCTTTTTCTCCTTCCAAATATGCTGTACCTTGAATGGACTTCGCAATAAATTTATTCATTAAATCTTCAGAATTCTTTACATATTCTTCTAAAGATTCCTGAAGTTTTTTTTCTGCATCCTCTTTTGACTCGCCTTCAATTTCAGCTATTCCATCAATGATCCAATGTACTTTAAATTTCATATATTTCCTTCCCTATTTTTTTTTTTCATTAAAATATTTATTTTTAGTAAAAATTTCCTCAGCTTCAGTCTGTAGCTCAACTATTTTTTCTGCTTCAATTTCCTCACCCACTCTATCTCTCAGTTTCATTGCTTTATAAATACCCCCACTCACGGATACAGAATACCATAAATAAGACTGTTCAAAATCAATTTCTGGAGAAAAATTTTCGTACCAAAACCCTAGCTTAAAAGCAGACTTAGAGTTATTGAATTCAACAAAGTTTTTTTCTAAAATTTCAGGAATTTGATTAGCAATTTCCTCAATAGCTTTTTCAGATAATCTACTTTTAATCTTATTAAGTTTTTTTAAACATCTTTTATTACCGTTAAGAGCACACAACCAGCAATACTTTAATGAAAGTTTATAATTTTGTATTGTTCCAACACCCTCATAATACATATTTGATAAATTAAAAATTGAGTCATTATGACCTTTTTCTGCTAAGTTAAAAAACACTATAAATGATTCGTCAAAAGCACCATTATCATATAGTGAAACGCCTTTATCATAATATTCATCATCGCTAATAATTTCATCAGCATTTATGCTATAAAAAAGAAAAAAACAAACTATTATTCTAAATAAAATCACCTTCCTGCCATCATTACCAATTGTAAATATAAAACTCTTAGTTTAAATTTGGATTTCGGTCTTTGTTCATAAACAACAATTCTTGGTCTATCAGAATTAGGCTTTTGAAATTCAATAGACATATCTTCTGGTAAGTAAACACCGTTAAACTCAAGTGTTTTTTGTGGATCTTTTGCAAATTCTTCTTTAAATCCTGAATCAATCCAAACTCGTGCAAGAACCCTTCCAAGTATGTCGGGTAAATATTTTCTTACATCAGCACGACTTTTGAGATGGTGAAGTTTCTGGGTTATATCCAACGGACTTATTTTTTCCTGATTTACTGTAATTAGCTCAGTAGATTTTGCTTTGACAGGAAGATTTTTCGTTATTTTTTTTGTCATTTTTTCAAATTTTAATTGCTAAAAAGGTTTACAAAAAATATTTTATTAAAATTTACAATACATTAGTCGTTAAATCAATTATGTCTAAAAATCAAAATATAATTCAATTTCCAAATACCATAAATTATAAAAAAGCAAAATATATTAAAATAAGAGATGAGGTCGAATCTTTATTATTTAATTATGCCTTAAATAAAAAAGATTTATGGGCTGTTTCATTAGCCGCTGGAAGGTTCGCCGCAATGAATCTTCAAAAAATTGATGGTGAAGATAAGGCAATAGATTTTTTTAAAAATTGTATTAATACTCAAAAGAAGTCTGGTTTCAAAAAACTAAGCGATTCTTGATACATTACCTGAAATCTGGGCTCCAGAATCAACTGAAAGTGAGTTGGTTTTAAGCTTTCCATCTACATTCCCACTGTTAGATACTTCTAAGTGATCAGCAGTAATGTCACCAATTACGTTTCCCTCTACACGAACGTGCTCGGAGTTAATGTTTCCGTGAAATTTGCAAGTACTTTCAATTATTAATGACTTGGCTGTTATATTTCCTTTGAAAGTTCCAGCAATTATTACCTGTCCCTCTTTTGATTCTAATGTTCCTTCCATTAATAGGTCTTTATTTATATAGGTGATATCACTCAATTAATTTCTCCAATTTAAATTTTTAGTTATCATCTTCTGTAATTTCATCATCAATATTACCGGCTTTTTTAGCTTTAATTTTTCTTTCATCCCAGTTATGTATAATTTTGCAATTCAAAGCAGCGCCTCTATCCATTTGTAAAGATTTGTAATTTATCTCTCCTGTAATTACAGAAGTATCTGTAAGCCAAACAGAATCTGCTTTAATTTTTCCTTGATAGTTCCCTGAAATTACAACAAGCTCAGAGGTAATTGAACCTTCAAGAGTGGCATTTTTCCCTAGAGTAACTTTTTCCGACTTAATATCTGCATCTACTCTTCCGTTGATTTCTATTGTTGTTGCATTGGAAATTTTACCTTTAAATATTGCTCCTCTTCCTATTATAGATTGATTGTCCGCCATAATTTAACCTTTCTTAGTTTTTTTTTGTTTAGAAGATTTTTCTTTATTTTCATTATCTAGGCCTTTTATCAATTGGACATCAAGTGTTGCACCGCCCTGAGCTTTTAAGTTATTATAGTGCAAATTTCCTTTAATTTTAGCAGTTGACTCAATTGCAAGTGTATCGGCGAAAACATTCCCTTCAAAATCTCCTCCAATTGTTGTGTTTAGAGATTTTATATTACCTTTTAAAAAACCCTCTGATGATATGCTAATGTGGTCGCACTCAATATTACCTTTAACTTTTCCTTTCAGTACTAGGTTACCACTACATTTTATATTGCCGTTGATTTGCATTTCCACGCCTATTACACTGGAAGAGGAAGTAACTTTTGTTGATTTATCTGAATCTCTAGAAAACATTGCTTAAAATATTTAAAGATTTATAATGCTTATCACAAAAATATTTAAAAAAAAAGTACTAAAATTTTATAATTGGCTTACGAAATGCATAAAAATTAATACTTTAAAAACAAAAAACATTTATGACAGAACAAGTAATTGATATAAGAGATAGAATTGAAAAAATGAGAACCCAAATGACTGGCTCTTCTAATGCATCTCATGATCGGAATAAACAACGATTAGATAATAAAAATTCTTCCAAAAATAATATTAAAATAGAAAAACTAGATTCAGTTGAAGTTGTTAAAACTGCCAACGAAGAAAAGTCTCAAATTTCAAAAAATGAAGGAAATTTATCAAAAAAAGACGAGAAAACAAAAAATGAAAATTTTAAAAAAGCATATAATTTCTCAAATATGAATACCAACCCTGAAGCATCTAGCACCAAAACCTTCAAAGACTATCAAAATGAAAATATAATTGATGACAATAAAAAAAATGTAAGACTGGATGAAAATAAGCCCTTTCCTCAATTTAATTTAAATGTAAGCAACCCTATCTCCTGGAAATTAATGCTTTTAATTATGCTAATGCAATTACTCACTAATATCATGTTAGTTGTTGTTTTGTATCTTAAGTAATTAGAAATGCAGCATCTAATTAAGAGATTTTTTGACCAAAACTTTAAATCTAGTCAAAAGTTTGGAAGACTTGCTGAGAGTTCTAATAGTGTTAAGGAATTATTCAGAGAAAGGAGATTTTTATACTTTACAAAAAAAGGACCTATAGAAATTGTTTTTAACTTGAAGCATTACGTATCTGCTTTTGTGTTATCCATTGTTTTTGTAATTAAAATGCTTCAACTAATGTTTTTTGGAGTCTCGTCTTTTTTTAGTTACGTGTCATATAAAAATGATGAAATTGTTAAGAAAAATTTTACTGATTCAGAAATTCAAACATTAAAAAGTATAGCAAATAGTGCAATAAATAAAGAAAATATAGATAGCACTAATGAAGCTATAGTAGAATTCCCATCCCAGGTTTTCGAAACTTCAAAGGAAACATCTGGCACAACAATTAAGTTAAAGGAAAAATTAAATAATATAAAGAACCTTGTTTCAAATTTCGGAAGAAGTTTTCATTATGAAATTAATCATTCTGATGAAGTAGTTTTTGATCAATTTTCCAGGTTAGCAAGCCCCGAAATGATTGCAATGGAACATACCGTTAGTAAAAGTAAAACCGAAGTTAAGCCTTACAAAAAAAAGTCTTCTTTTTCATATAACTACTTACCAGTAGTACCATATGTTGCACCAAGAACAAAAAAACTAAAAATTATAAATTTTACTAAAAAATTAGATCAAGAAATCTTACAATTAGTGAATGTTTTTAAATCATTAAGGTTACAACCTGATGAAATTAATCTGGCTGAAATTGAGTCATTTTTGAAACCGGGAGTAGAGAGTTTTAGTATTGATAATGACCAATTAATTGATCACACTTCTTTAAGGTTTCAATTTATTGAAGAATTAAAAAATGCAATTATATTTCTCCCACTTAAACCACCAATGCAATATTATTACGTTTCAAGTCCTTATGGTTATAGGATTCATCCAAAAACAAAATTAAAACAAATGCATTATGGGATTGACATGGCTGGTACCTGGCAGGAAGAGGTCAGAGCACCTGCTGATGGTTTTATAGTTTCAGCAGGAAGAAATGGTTCTTTTGGAAAATCTATTAAAATAATGCATAAGCATGGCGTCTCAACAATTTACGGCCACTTACACAAACTAACGGTTAAAAAGGGAAGTTTTGTTAGTGAGGGTGATATAATTGGAAAAATGGGGTCGACGGGAAGGGCTGTTGGTGCTCATTTACATTATGAAATTAAAGTTAATAATAAACCTGTAAACCCTTACAACTTCATATCAATTGGCAGAGAGTTAATAAGTAGTTCAATACTCAGAAGATAATGGCATTAATATTGCTCATTGTTTTCTATGAAAATACTCAAAAGTTTATTTTTGATATGCCTTTTAATTTATTTCAAACCTGTATACTCAAATTCAACAACTGATTGTTTTAATTTTACTGAGAAATACGGAAAACAATTCAATATTCCCGATAAACTATTAACATCAATTTCATTAGTTGAGTCAGGAATAAAGAAAAATAATAGGTTTATTTCATGGCCATGGACTTTGAATGTTGCAGGAAAATCGAAGTTTTTTGACAACAAAAATGAAGCATTAGATTTTTTGAAAAAAAATTATAAAAATAAAAATATTGATGTTGGATGTATGCAAATAAGTTTGAAGTATCATTTAAAAGAATTTGATAGCCTTGAGAATGTATTGGATCCTGATAAAAACGTAAAATATGCCGCGAAATTTTTGAAAAAATTATTTTCAAAACACAAAAGATGGAATGAGGCAATATCACGGTATCATTCCTCAGTACCAAAAAGAAAAAAACAATATTTAACAAGAGTAAAAAATTATTGGGCAGACATAAGGCAAAAAAAACTAATTTTAAAACCTAATCCTAATAACAGAAAAAAAGAAAAGATTGAATTTTTTAGAAAAGAACTAAGCAACCAATTAAACCGCTTAGAAAGTTAATAATGGCAGGAAATTTGCAGTATTAAACTATGATAAGGAGAAAAAAATGAATCAAAATAAACAAAGTGTAAAAAATGTAAACGTTGATGAAAAGTTAAATTGTAATAGTATGTTTATTAAAATTTCACATTACGAGGATGACAAATTATTGAAAACAGAAACATTTCCGATGATTCATTTCCTTGAAGCTTTCGAAAGTCAATTTAAAAAAATACGATACAATTAAATTTAAATATTTGAATTTAATATATTTTTATTACTTTATTGATTAATATTTTAGACGTTAACATTTAATATAAAAATATAACTAGTTTTCAGTATTATATGTTTAGGTTTTGAATTTTCATCATTCTTCTTCTAGTTGACGAAGAGGGAATATTAAGTAATTCTCTATATTTTGCAACTGTTCTCCTTGCCAAATTTATACCTTCATGTTGAAGTTTACTGACCAAAGCTTCATCACTTAGTGGATGGTTTATTGGTTCAGAGCTTATGAGTTTTTTTAGTGACTCCCTGACTGATGCAGCAGAATGACTTTCACCTTCTGTTAGACTGTTGATAGATGCACTAAAAAATATCTTCATTTCAAAGATTCCTCTTGGTGTGAGTATAAGTTTATTAGATGTTACCCGACTAACTGTACTTTCATGCATATCAATTTTTTTTGCAACATCTTTTAAAATCATGGGTTTTAAAAACTTTTTACCTTTTTCAAAAAACTCTCGTTGTTGGTTTACTATCTCAGAACTTATTTTTAGTGTAGTAATATTTCTTTGTTCAATAGCTTTAAGTAACCATTTTGCTGAATTAATATTTTCAGAAATAAATTTTTTATCGTTGTCTGAGCATTTTAAACCTTCGATTTCATCTATGTATTCTTGATTTACAGTGATTTTTGGTAGAGTGCTATTGTTAAGTTCAACTGACCAATCGTTCTTACTTTTTGTAACAATTACATCTGGACTCAATAAATCCAGACTTTCATCTGAATATTTGAAGCCAGGTTTGGGGTTCAATAATCTAATTTTTTGAATGTTTTCTCTCAGCTCTTCATCTTTCATTGAGCAAAGTTTTTGAAGTTCTTTCAAATTCCCTTCGCCTAACATTTCAAGATTTTCAATAATTATTTTATTTTTTTCTGTTAGAATTTCTTGGTTTTCCATTTGTAAAATTAGACATTCTTTTAAATTTCTTGCAAAAACTCCACATGGTTCAAATTTTTGCATCCTTAACAAGACATCTGTAATTTGATTTTTTTTATAACCACTAAAAGATTCTAATTCTTCAATAGATTGTAATAACAATCCGCTTGGTTCAATATAGTCAATTAACAATTCAGAAATTTTCTTTTCTATATCATCTGAAAATTCAAGCTGGGCCTGACTTTTCAAAATAGATTTTAAGGATACTTTTTCAGACAGAGTTTGTTCCAAAACTGAGCCAGGGTCAACGGAGTCATAGTTAGATTTTTTATTTTCGTATGTATGAAAAGAATCTGTATCCCATCTATTTTCATAATCACTTTTCGGTTCGTCAGCAATGGATTCTCCCGATGAAAAAGATTCGTTTAAATCCTCTGTATTATCATCCGATGCTTCTTTGTATTCCTCAGATGACTCATTTTCTAGGAAAGGGTTTTCTTCTAATTCTTTATTGATTAAATTAGATAATTCTAAATTATTTAATTGTAGAAGTTTTATTGCCTGTTGAAGCTGAGGTGTCATTACCAATGATTGACTTTGTTTCAACTTTAAATTTTGAGATATTTGCATTTTTTTTTCCTTTCATTGTAATTTGACAACTTTTTTTTACTGATTGCAAAATTTAAATTTGACATGCTTGTTATGTCAGAAACATGACATTTGAGTATAAAACCCTATTAACTACATTTTTTTTTGGTAATCCTAAGAAATTTATGACATATTTAGTAAAATCATATTGTGTTAAAATTAATACCATTAATAATTTTTCCTCTGTCTTTTTTCCTAATTTATTTGGGTGTTAAAAATTTGACAGGAAATTTTTCTCTAAATAAAGTAAATACTATTCAAATCGATAATGAAGAAACAAAAGAATTTAACCAAGGTTCTGAAAAAATAGTAAGAACAGTTACAACTGAAGTAGAACAAAACTTAACTATAACTGAAGAAAAAGAAAAAGAGTCAATTGAGATAGAAAATAAAAAAGGTGATGTTGAAAAAAATAATCTTTCTCACAAAACTGAAAAAATCAAAAATAATTCTCTAAAAAATCAAAGCACTACTAGTAATGTTGCAAATATCAAAGAGAAAAAAGAAAAATACAATTACCTCATTCAGTTTGGGGCCTTTTCAAAAAAAAAGAATGCTAATGATTTAAAAAATTCCTTGATTAAAAAACTAAAATCAAAATTTCCAGATTTTTCAATAAATGTAGATTTTGATGAAAAAAGAAAACTTTATAAATTAATTTCTCAAACAAATGATATTGAAAAAGCAAAAAAAGTCTGCAGTTTTTCTAAAAAAGTAGAGATAAATTGTCTTTTTAAGAAACAATGAAAAATTGTAGAATATGCACTATAATAAGATATTTCTTAGTATCAGTAGTTTTCATAGCTATTTTAGCACTTACTGTAAATGAAAAGTTACATTATCTTTCCTTTGTAACATCTTGGAACGCAGCAGTTCTTATTCTTTTTTTAGGAGTTCTTCTTTTTTTGTATAAAGTTTATGAGTATCTGAAATCCAAAAATTAACGATTTCTAACAAATCTAACAAAAAGCTTCTTCTCTGGAACAAAACGTCCATAACTGTGACCTGTGAAAAAGTTTACAGACCAAAAAAACTTTGGTGACCACCAATTTCGTTGAGATGTCCAAAAAGGTTGTGCTGGAGTCTGAGGGAATAGGATCAAATCAATTTTTGCTCCATCACAGTCTTTGCAAACTAAGCTTTCAAGTTCCTTTCTGTTAGGAAGTCTCCATGCACCCTCAATTTCTTGGTTAAGTATATCTAATGCAAGTTTAATTTCTTCAAAATCAAGTTTGACAGGTTCCCCTAAACAATCTTGTTTTTCATCGCTCCATTGCTGACCAGTTGTGCACTTTAACCACTCAACTCTATTTTTTAAATCAATAACATAAAAACCTTTATCAATAAAATCAGAGGAAATTGAGCTCCCAAATGACAAAAAACTAAAAAGTATTGTAAAAAATATGATTTGCATGATCTTATAAATAATAATATTGCCTAATTTAAAAAAAAAAATCAATTTTGGTATTAAAGTTGCAGTTTCTATACCAAAAGATTATTTTATATATATAAACGTTAATGGATTATAAATGGATTTAGCAACTTTAATAGGTTTTTTTGGAACTCTTGGTATGA
>MDTB01006712.1_pt1 | contig 19830 bp, 20 predicted proteins | sample 811161 | NCBI WGS metagenome assembly MDTB01 (sample SAMN05326650, study PRJNA326480) | marine metagenome | isolation source: seawater | place: Mediterranean Sea | collected 2009 | reverse complement strand
GCTGAGTGGCAGAGTGGTCATGCAGCGGACTGCAAATCCGTTTACGCCGGTTCGATTCCGACCTCAGCCTCCAATTGATTTAAATATTACTATTTAGAAAGTATAATTTAATGAAAGAGAATACTAAACTAGCCCGGGTGGTGGAATTGGTAGACACAAGGGACTTAAAATCCCTCGATAGTGATATCGTGCCGGTTCAAGTCCGGCCCCGGGTACCAGTTGAAAATTATGAATGATTCTGAAAATAAAATAACTAATCAGGTTACAGATGATATTCAAGACGATTTAGACTTAAAAATTTACGTAGATGGTATTGTTAAAGATAAAAAAATTGCATTCACTTTACCTTTGCTTTCATTTGCTGTTGTATTAATAATTTCTTTATTTTTGCCTGTAAAATACACTTCTTATGCAGTCTTAAAAATTTCAGATGAAAATTCTTCAAGTAATTTAGGATCATCTTTTGATCAATTTTCTGCAGTAGGTTCCTTAGTTGGCTTTGATACTTCGTCTTTGGAAAATTCGTCTTCAAAATATGTTGTTGAAAAATTGAAATCCAAAGATCTATTTTTTGAAAGTCTTGATGAAGAATCCCTTCGCAATATTTATGCAGCTAAAAGCTATAATAAAGAAACTGAAAAAATCATATTAGATTCTAAATATTTCGATGAAAAAGATAATTTTAAAGTAAATAAAATTCCTAATTTACTTCAGCTTCATAGAGAAAACTTTTTAAAAAATTTCAATGCATCTATTGAAAAAGATACTGGATTTATTTATGTGACTTATAGCCATATCTCTCCAGTATTTGCAAAGGAACTTATAGAGAAAATGATTAATGAACTTAATGAAAGTGAAAGGGAAAAAAATATTAATGAATCAATAAAAATTATTGAAGATTTAACGGTTAAGATTGCAAGTACATATGAATCGGAAGTGAAAAAATTAATTTCAAACTTAATTGAAAATGAACTGAAATCTCAGGTTCTGTCAAATGTAAAAGAAAACTTTATAGTAGAGTACATCGATTCACCCTTTATTCCAGACGAAAAAACTTCTCCATATATTATCAATAATTCGATTTTAGGATTTATAGTGGGTTTATTTGCCTTTTTAATTATCTCTATTTCTAGATCTTTCATTAGAACCGTTCGTCGATAAAACTTCTTAGGTTTTTCAATGAATAAAGCAATTTTTTTAGATCGAGATGGTGTCATAAATCATGACCTAGGATATGTGCACAAAAAAAGAGACTTTATTTTTATGGATGGTATTTTTCAACTGACTAAAGAGGCAATGCAAAATAACTATAAAATAATTGTTGTCACAAATCAGGCAGGAATAGGAAGGGGATACTATAAAGAGAGTGACTTTTGTTTTTTAACAGAATGGATGATAAAAAAGTTTGACAGTCAAAAAATTAAAATAGATGGAGTATATTTTTCTCCTTACCATCCAGTCTATGGTCTAGGAAAATACAAAAAAAACCACATATCAAGAAAACCAAATCCTGGAATGATAAACAATGCTATTTCTGAATTTAATATTGATCCTTCAAAATCAATATTAATTGGGGATAAGGTTTCAGATATTGAGGCAGGGATTAATGCAAAAGTAAAAGATCTTTTCCTCTTCGACCAGGATGCTGATCCTGAAACTTCATTTCATAATGAAGAAAAATATTTTGTTATTAATAGCCTTAGTCAGGTAGTAATGAGGAATGAGAAAAACTAAAAGAAAATTCCTCATGATATGTCACAGCCTTCATAACTTTGGAGGTCACGAATATATGTATACGAAGGAAATATGTAAAAATTTAGATGAAAGTTTTGAGCCTTTAATCTTGGGTAGGAAGGATACTAAGGAAAAAATTTGTGCAGAGCTAAATGTAAAAAAAATTTTTAGTGTAATCAAATACAATCAAGAGCAGAGTTTTCTCACCAAAATGTATAAACTCATTTTAAGAGAACTACTTTGGTACAAGGAGATTATAAGTTATTTAGACACTTCAGAAATGTCTCACAATGATGTTGTCTTTGTTCATACTTTTAGTATTTACAATATATTTTCTTGGCTATTTATAATTCCTAAAATTAGAAAAAAGGGGGCTAAACTAATACTTCTTTTTAGATATTCAAAAATTCTCTTGCCAGATACATTAAAAATACTTCATGTCCAAATTTGTAAACTTTTTCCTGAACCGAATAAAAGATTAGTTTATCTATGCGATAGCGAGGAACTTAGAAAAGAGTATTTAGAATCATCAAATCTTAAGCTAGAGGTTGTTCCAGTAATGGCAAAAACAGAATTTAAAAGAAAAAATCATGATACAAACGATACTATAACTCTAAGTTATTTAGGAGCAGCCAGAAATGACAAAGGCTTTTATCTTCTACCAGAAATAATACAAGCAATAGAAAATTCTGGAAAATTTAATGTAAATTTTGTTATCCAATCATCTTTTTCGGGAACAAATTTCATGGAATCAAAATGCTCAACTGCTTTAGAAAAGCTAATTGAAATCTCAAATAAAAATACAAACATTACTTTATTTGAGAATCAGCTCGATGATGATACTTACGATAAGCTTCTTTTAACTACAGACCTTATGCTTCTTCCCTACACAGGAGAAACATACAAAATCCAAACTTCTGGCATTTTGATTGAATCAATGGCAAATGGAATTCCTTGCATTGTTCCGAAAGACACTTGGATGGAGAAAGAATTAAACATTAGCGGAGGAGGTGTTTCATTTAATCCTCAAAAAATGGATGGTCCTGGAAAGGCTGTAATAAAAGTTTTAGATGATTATGATCATTTCAAAAATTTAGCACTAAAAAATATGGATGAAATTAAAGTCTTGCATGGTCCAAAGGCTCAGACAAACAAAATAATGGAGTTTTGTTAAATGTTTACAATCTCATTTATTTTTTACATTTTTGGAATTTTTCTGACATATGTATCAGTAAGAAATTTTTTATCTTTTAAAATTCTATTTCTTATTTGGACTTTTCCTGCTGCAGTCTCAGCTTACTCCGAGGTATTTTATATCATGTCATTAGCTGCATTTTTTTTTGGAATGGGAGCATTTGCCTACAATACTGCATCCTTTGCTTCTACAAAAAAATTGTTGATCAATTATAGAAATCAAAAATTTGAAATGTCTTATCGGCCAGGCCAGGCATTTATTTCTATTATTTTCCTTCTTTCTGTTATTTTTATTGGAGCTTCTATTTTTTATTTTTATTCCGTGGGAATCTCATTGTTTGGAGATGAAGTAGGTTTTGACAGGCTTGTCAATAGGCATGCTGTTTCCGGATCCTATATTTACCAAAGGATTTTCAGAGTTTTTCTTCCTATAATTTGCCTAGTCTACTTTTGTATGGGGTATTCAGAATCATATAAAAAATATTACAAAAGATTAATTTTTATTTTATTGGTTTTAATATCTTTTTTGTTTTTAGTCTTTACAGGCATGAGAGGAAATACATTAATATTTATGTTTTTCCCTTTTCTAGTACTTTTTGGATATTTGCCTTCAGGGACATCAAGTTTTTTATTAATTTTAAGAATTACTTTTGTAACTTTTATATCTGGGATGATTGTTACAAAAGCGATGTATCCAGAATTACCTTTGAGTGAATTGCTGTTATTGATATTTGCAAGAGTGACGACAGGAGCAACTGATGGGATTTCATATATGGTTACTATTGATGTGCCTATTAATGGATTTTACTTTGGAGAAACTTACTTCAATGATTTTATGAGTTTATTCTCTAAGCTTGGACTTACCTCTAATGAGTATATGACATATGGATCATATTTAGCTCAATCTATGTTAGGTGACAGATATAATAATGAACAAGCATCAATTTTTTTCTCAGGGGAACTTTTTGCAAACTTTGGTTATCCTGGTGTAATTGTTGGCTCTTTTATAGTCGGTGCTTTACTTCAAGCAATTTATTTAAAAACTCTTAAAACCAGAAAAGATGTTGTCTTGACTCCAATTTTGTCTTATTTTTCTGCATTATTCCTAGCTATATTAGGTGGCCCTACAATATCAATGCTTTTAGATTACTTCATAACAATCTTTTCATTTATCATCTTGCTCTTTCCTTTTATGTTATTCACAAGTATCAAATATAAAAGGTTTATATTTTTGAACATGAACATTAGGTTTTAGTGAAAGTACTAATTCTTTGCTCAAAATTTCCTTTTCCTCCAAATTATGGAGGAGCTAAAAGACTTATTAGTATTTGTAAATATTTGAAAGAGCAGGGGCATCAGCTTGATATGCTGAGTTTCGCTGACAATCGTCCATACGATGAATTAAATAAATTAAAAAATGAAAATATCTTCAATAATATAGAATTGGTTCATATAAATTTTTTTCAAAAAATAATACGTGTTTTAATAGCTTTATATTCAAAAACCCCGTTCCAGGTAAGTATTTTTAGTTCAAAAGAATTTAAAAAGAAGATTGCAAAGATGCATGAAAATGAAAATTATAATATTTTCTTGCATCATTTAATTAGAACTTTTGATAATTCTCTTTTTATTCCATGTGAAAAAGTTGTGGTCGAGATGACTGATGCTATATCTTTAAATTATTCCAGAGAAATACAGAAAAAAAGCTCATCGATATATTCAATTTTTCTGAAATTTATTTATTACTTAGAATATAAAAGACTTATTCAATATGAAAAAAAGGTAATTGAAAATTCAAAAAAAACAATTCTTGTTTCTAACATTGACAAAAAATATTTCAGAGAATTAATTGGAGACGAACTATCATCAAAAATAAAAGTTGCATCTCTAGTTGCTGACGAGGACTTTTTGAGCTTTGAGAAAAATGACATCATCCCATACTCCTTAGTTTTTGTAGGCAAGCTTGATTATCAACCTAACGAAGATGCATTGAGATGGTTTCTAGACAATGTGCATAAAAAATTAATAAATAAATATCCTGGATATCAATTAAATGTTATTGGCAGTGGATTGAATAAAAAAGTCTTTAATAATTTTGACTCACTGAGTAATTTTGTTTATTTAGGAAAGATAGATAAATTCAAAGAGACCTTGTCAAGATTTTCTGTATCTATTGCACCGATGCAATCAGGCGCAGGAATGCAGACAAAAATTTTAGATTCAATGTCTCTAGGTATCCCTGTTATTTCATCTGAATTAGCATTTCTTCCAATGAATTTAGAAGTTGGCGATGGGATAAGTATTGCAAATTCACCGGATGAGTATGTAAGTGAGATATCGAAATATTTTGACAATCCAGATTACTTAAAGATTTCAAAAAAACTTGCAAGAGATTCAATGAATGATAAATTTAAGACAGAAAAAGTATTCCAAGCTTATTTATAATTATTTTGATATATTGCATATAAAATTTTTTTTAAGATGTTCTCGAAACAAATAATTTCCAATATTTCAGACTCAATAGACGTAAAGAACAAGTTAATATCTTGCGATGAAAGTCTAAATTTAATTTCAGATATTTCACAAAGCTGCATTAATAGTTTAAAGGCTGGAAACAAAATAATTTTTTGTGGAAACGGCGGTAGCTTCGGAGATTCTCAACATTTATCAGCTGAGTTAACTGGAAAATATGCATTCGATAGACAGCCTCTAGCTTCAGTTGCATTGGGAACAAATAATTCTTCAATTTCTGCTATTGGAAATGATTATGGCTACGAATTTGTCTTTTCAAGGGAGCTCGAAGCTATAGGAAAAAAAGGAGATGTATTGATTGCAATATCAACCAGTGGAAAAAGCATAAATGTCATAAAGGCTATTGAAAAATCAAAAGAAATAGGAATATTGAGTTATGCATTACTTGGAAATGATGGAGGTGAGATAAAAAATATTACAACTTCACTTATTATTCCCACTAATGTGACTGCAAGAATTCAGGAAAGTCATATCATGGTTGGACAAATTATTTGCGGAATTATAGAGGCTGAACTTGGAATAAGAATTAAATAATGATTATTTCAAGAACTCCTTTGAGAGTTAGCTTTTTTGGTGGAGGAACAGATTACCCAGATTTTTACCTTAGATCAGAAGGAAAAGTCATTGGAACAGCTATAAATAAATTTGTATATGTAAGTTTAAGTAAAAATGGAGAATTTTTTGATTATAAAACCCGTATATCCTATCGTGTTACTGAGCTAGTAAATAAGAAAAGTGACATTAAGCACCCAAGTGTAAAAGCCTGTTTAGATTTTCTTAATGTTGATGAACCTTTAGACATCAATATTTTTTCAGATTTGCCAGCAAAAACGGGCTTGGGATCTTCTTCTGCTTTTACAGTTGGATTTCTAAATGCTTTATATGCACTAAAAGGAAAAATAGTTAATCCCAAACAGCTTGCAGAGGAAGCCTGTCACGTCGAGCAAAAAATCATTAAGGAGAATGTAGGCTCTCAAGATCAATTTCACTCATCATTTGGGGGTTTTAATGAAATAGTTTTCAATAAAGATTCAATAAACGTTAATCCTATTCCAATCTCCAATGAGAAAAAGAATCTATTAAATTGCTCATGGTTGATGTTTTATACTGGTTTGACAAGATTTGCAGATAAAATTCTTAATGAGCAAATATCGAAAACAAAATCCAAAGTTAATGATGAAAATCTAATAAGAATGTTAGAAATAGAAGAGGAAGCAAAGAGAGTGATAAGCGATACAAGCAATAAAGAATTTCTTAAAGAGCTATCTAGTCTCTTAAATAAATCCTGGAACTTGAAAAGAAGTCTTTCATCAAAAGTTTCAAATAATAAGATTGATCAAATATATGATCTTGCACTGAAAAATGGTGCCTTAGGCGGAAAATTGTCTGGAGCTGGAAGTGGAGGTTTTGTTTCATTTTTAGTTCCAAAAACTAAACAAAATAGAGTTAGATCAGCATTATCAAGTTTAAAAGAAGTTAATTGTCAAATTTACGAAAGAGGCAGTTCAATAATTTTTATAGATAAATAATATGAAAATACTCATTACAGGTGGAGCAGGATATATTGGTTCAAGATTAATTGAATTTCTATTTGCCAAAGATAAAAAATTTAAAATTACAGTTTTGGATAATCTCCAATATACAGGAAGTTCCATAATACAGTTTTGTTCAAATAAGAATTTTAGTTTCATTAGAGGAGACGTTTCTGATCCTAAAATTATTAAAAATTTACTTTTAAGCCATGATGTAATTATTCCGCTTGCTGCAATAGTAGGCGCTCCAGCTTGTGACTTAAATCCTTCATCAGCTAAATCTACAAATCTTGATGCTATAAAGTTGCTTGTGGAGAATATTTCTTCCTCTCAAAAATTGATCTATCCAACAACTAATAGTGGTTACGGAATTGGAGATTTAGACGGTTATTGTACTGAGGAGACTCCACTAAATCCTATTTCACTTTATGGTACTACCAAAAGTGATGCAGAAAAGATTATCCTTGATTCAGGAAAAGGAGTATGTTTTAGATTAGCAACAGTTTTTGGAACTTCTCCACGCATGAGATGGGATCTACTTGTAAATGATTTTTGCCTCAAAGCCTACCAAGATAATTGTTTAGTTCTATTTGAAGAAAATTTCAGAAGAAATTTCATTCATGTCAAGGATGTATGTAATGCTTTCTTTTTTTCATTACAAAATTATACCGAAATGATTGGGGAAACATTCAATCTAGGTCTATCATCGGCTAATTTAACTAAAAGACAACTTGCTGAAAAGATCAAAGAACACCTAAATAACTTGGTAATCATTAGCTCTGAAATAGGTATTGATCCTGATAAAAGAGATTATCTAGTCAGTAATGAGAAACTTGAAAATAAAGGATGGAAACCCGAAGTTTCAATTGATGATGGCATAGAGGAGCTTATCTCTGCTGCAAGATTAGTTCCAAAAAAAATTGGTTCAAATGTTTGAAACAGACTTTTTTAACAAAAAAAGAATTCTCATAACAGGAGCTTCTGGTTTTGTTGGTAGTAATTTAGTTCCACTTTTTAATGATATAGATTGCGAATTATTCATGCCTTCAAAAAAGGATTTTGACTTAAGAATTCAGTCTTCTGTAAAAAAATTATTCAAAGAAGTAAAACCTAATATTGTTTTTCATTTAGCTGCATTAGTTGGTGGCATAAAGGCAAATATGAATTATCCAGCATCATTTTTTTATGACAATCTTATTTCTCAAACACTTGTCATGCATGAAGCACATCTTTCTTCCTGCGAAAAATTTATTACTTTGATGGGTGGATGTAGTTATCCAAATTCAGCTGTTTCCCCAATAAACGAAGATCAAATTTGGAATGGATATCCTCATGAAGGAGCAGCAGCATATTCATCTGCAAAAAAAAATGAACATTGTTATGAGTGAATCCTATAGAACACAATTTAATTTTAATAGTTTGGTTCTCGTTCCTGGCAATATATATGGGCCTTATGATAATTTTGATTTGGAAAATTCTCATGTGATTCCTGCCCTAATTAGAAAATATTATGAAGCTCAGGAGAATGATCTTCCAGAAGTAATCGCCTGGGGGACAGGGAGGCCTCAAAGAGATTTTATATATATCCAAGATGCTGTAGAAGCTATATTTAAAGCCTCAGTGGTATTAAATACCAGCAAAATTATAAACATTTCATCAGGTAAATTAATCTCAATAAAAACGCTTACTGAAAAAATTGCTCAAATTGTTAAATATGATGGAAAAATCATTTGGGACAAATCGAAACCTGATGGTCAAATGATAAAAGGTTTTGATGTTAAAAAAATGACGGATCTTTTAGAGTTCAAACCTGAATACGATTTAGAAGAGGGGTTAAAGCTTACTTTTGAGTGGTTTAAAGCAAATATAAAAAATGCCAAACTTGAACTAGATATTCGTTAATATGGCAACTTCAATTTGTATAATTGGAAGTGAGGGTTTTGTTGGTTCAGCAATTAAAGAAACATTTTCACAAAATTCTAATTTCAATGTTTTTTCAGTTAATCGAAAAAATTATCAAGACATGTCAAAAATAGAATACGATATTCTTATTGATTGCTCAGGGAACTCAAAAAAATATCTATCAGATAAAGATTTTGAAAAGGAATTCCAAGAATCAGTTTTAAAAAAAATAAAGATCTTAAAAGATTTTAGATACAGTAAGCACATTCATATTTCAAGTGTGGATGTTTATCCCATGATACATGACACAACTTTCACAGTTGAAACAGCCGATATAATTCATAATATTAAAGACTTATCTAAATATGGTTTTCATAAATATTTGGCTGAGGAAATCACAAAATTTTATTCTGACAATTGGTTAATTTTTAGATTGTCCGGAATGGTTGGTAAGAATTTAGTAAAAAATCCAGTGTTTGATATTTTATCTGGCAGGAAAATACATCTACATCCTGACTCTAAATATCAATTTATTAACACCAATGTAGTTTCTAAAATTATCTATGAGCTATCCATTGAATTTGAAATTACAAACGATATATTTAATATTGCTGGATCAGGGTTAATATCTCCCAAACAAATTGCTGAAGTTGCTAAAAAAGAATTAATTTTTGAACGCGAAGTTATAGATCAAAGACCCAGAATAGTTGACATAAATACTGAAAAAATAAACAATTTTTTCGCATTGCCTAGTACCGTTGAAACAATTAAATCTTTTGTTGGAGAGTTTAGGTGAGATCTGAGCAGCTAAACTATCATTTATAGTATAATTTATAATCAATTTACCCTTAAAATTGCCATGCCAAATTATGATTTTTCATCAATTTCTTTTAGGGAAAATAAAAAGTGCCTTTTGTGCGAGTCAACTAAAAGAAAAAAAGTTGGAATAAAAGGAAATCGAGAGTACACAGGCGCTGACAAGAAAGCAACTCCGCACCTTGTGACTGATATCTATTAATGTTTAGTAATCGTAGCTTAAAGAGTACAAATATTTGATTTCCGGATTTATAAAAAGTTTTTTTGTAGCTGTTTCTATCTCATGGTTGTCATCTTTCTTAATAGCAATTTTAAAATTTATCAGAATACCAATAATTATTTCTGCTTTAGGTGTAGATCTGCTTGGTTTCTGGACTACATTATTGGGAATTTCTGGGATTGTCTTCAGTTTTGAATACATTTTTACTAGTATCGTTACTAAATTAATTACTCTTGAAAATAATAACTTAGAGAATAGAATTTCAACATATCAAAAGAATAAAAGATTAATTAATTATTTTTATCTAAGATTTTCATCTTTAATATTGGTTTTTTATCTCTTTATTTCTTTTCTTGTTTTATTTTTCACAAATCCCGAAGTATCTTTTGAGGTTCAGTTAATAACTATTTTTTTGATATTTCTCTCGAGTTGGGGTTATCTTTTCTCGACAAAATATTTTGCAATCATTGATTCTTTCAATCAGGTATGGTTTTCTAGATTAGCAAAAGGTTTATATGAAGTTTTAGGTTTATTAGCCTTAATTATTTTCTTAACCATAATTGAAAATTTTCTCATTCTTGGTGTTTGCCTTCTCTTACAGACTATTTTTCTTTTTTTGTTCACAAGAAAATATCTTGATAATTATTTAAAAAATTTTCAAGAAAATGAAAAAATCCATAAAGCATCAAAATATCAAATAGACCTAGATCTTTATAGGACACTTAAAGAGGATTTTTATAAGATATCTAAAATTCAATTAACATCGTTAATTACTTTATTGATGCCGACTGTGTTGATACCAATTTTTTATGATTACAAAATAATGGCTCAATACTCTTTACTGCAACAACTAGCTCAGGTTGGAATATTGATCATAAATCCAATTTTAATATCCTATTTTCCTAAGCTAATTGAAGAGAAATCAATAAGCGGTGAACACTATTTTAAAGACTTATCTATTTTTTTATTTTCAATAATAGTTTGTTTATATTTATTTATTTTTTTATTTTTAGATCAAATTTTTCTCATTTGGACAAATGGAACTATTTATTCAGATATCTCTTTATCGTTAGTATTATTCTTGGTCTCATCTTTTGAAATAAGTTATTTAATTTTAAGGCAAGCATGCTTGAGTAAAAAAAAATTAGTAAACTTTTCACACATTTCTCTAAAAGGAATAATTTTTTACATTCCTTTTTTAGTTTTATTTGTTCTAGTTGATGATTTTCTATCATTAGGACCATTTATGATGCTATTACCTTCTTTGTTTACAATACTTTTTATATTCAATTTTAGTTTATACAAGACTGGATTTTCTGAATTATCAGGAAAAGAAAGCGTAAAACTTGCTTTATTTACACTCACTTATGTAATTTTATCTTTCGCTTGTATCTATCTGGTTTTGACTTATGATATTTTAGTAAATAACTATTTACTTTATGGCTTTTTAATATTTTTTATATTTATAATCTACTTAATACTTTTATTAGATTTTAGAAATATTGTAAAAATGATAAAACTGCTAAGGTAATTAAATTATTTTCTCAAATTAACGTAAATAAATCATGCATAAAAAAAACTTCTTAACTCAGATTTCAAATGAAAAAACTTTTTTTAAAAAAAGAATTCAAAATTAAGCAACGAAGAACTTAGCTAATTCACTCTCAAAAGTAAAAACACTATTATGTCATTTCTCACTAGGTTACATGATTTGAGAATAATCTTACTGTTGGAGTTGTTTTTTAATATATTTGTAACAAGATGAAGATTGCTCTAGTAACAGGTGTAACAGGACAAGATGGAGCTTACATTTCTGAATTCCTTCTAAGTAAAGGTTATAAAGTAGTGGGAACCGCAAGAAGAACATCAACAAGTTCTTATTGGAGGCTAAAATATCTTGATTTGCTTGAGGATAAAAATTTTATTCTGGAGGAGATGGATTTAACAGACTTAAGTTCAATTTCTAGTCTTTTAAAAAAATATAAACCAGATGAATTTTATAATTTAGCCGCTCAGTCATTTGTTGCTTCTTCATTTATTTCACCTTTATCAACTTCTCAAATTACTGGTATGGGTGTAAACAACATACTTGAGTCTATAAGAATCACTAAGCCTGACACTAAATTTTATCAAGCATCAACATCTGAAATGTTTGGCAAAGCTCAGGAGATACCTCAAAGAGAAACTACTCCATTTTATCCCCGAAGTCCATACGGAGTGTCTAAGCTTTATGCTCACTGGCTCACAGTAAATTATAGAGAATCTTATGACATGTTTGCTTCATCAGGAATACTATTCAATCATGAATCTCCTTTAAGAGGTCTTGAATTTGTTACAAGAAAAATTACAAGCTCAATTGTAAAATTAAAAAAGAATCTTATTTCTGATTTCCAATTAGGTAATTTAGAAGCTAAGAGAGATTGGGGTTATGCTAAAGATTTTGCAGAGGGAATATATAAAATCCTACAGAACGACGAGCCTGATACTTTTGTTCTTGCTACTGGTAAAACTTTTTCCGTAAGAGATTTTCTAAATCTCTGCTTCGATGCCGCTGAATTAGAAGTTATTTGGGAAGGTAAGGGAATAAATGAAAAAGTTTTTCTTAAATCAAGTGGGAAAGAAGTTGTAAGTATAAATAAAAAATATTTTAGACCAGCAGAAGTCGATTTGTTGATTGGTGATCCATCTAAAGCAAAATCAAAATTGAATTGGGAGGCAAGTTGTTCTCTTGAGGAATTATGTCAAATTATGATCGAGGCAGAATTTGACTTCTATGAAAATAAGAAAAATATATTTATTCTTTGATGCAGAAAATTTTAATAACTGGAGGTAATGGATTTACTGGAAGATTTGTTTGTAAACAGTTAATTGATTCTGGAATCGCATTCCACAAGCTAGAAAGTAACCTTGATGATAAAAAAAACTTATTAAAAGAACTTCAGTTTGTAAAGCCACATAGAATTTTACATTTAGCTGGAACTGCGGTTACAGAATCAGGTGAGTTCGAAAAGAAATATAAAAATAATCTTATTGGTTCAATAAATCTCTTTGAATCAATAAAGGAAATTAATTTAAAAATTGAAAAGCTTTTCATTGCAAGTACTGGCTCTATTTACGATATTAAAAAATCAGAAAAAGTAAACGAAGAATCTAACTTACTTCCTAAAAATCATTATGGTTTTACAAAATATTTTATGGAGCAGATATCTATTTTGTATGACTTTCCCATCATTATTTTGAGACCTTTTAACTATACTGGCATTGGGCAGTCTGAAGATTTTTTGATACCCAAAATTATTTCTCATTTTAAAAATCATAAAGAAGAAATAGAGTTGGGAAATATTGAGATAGAAAGAGAATTTAATGATGTTCGGTTTGTTGCAAAAGTTTATTCTGAGTTATTATTAAATTTTAATCATCAATGCAAGATAATTAATATTTGTAGCGGTAACGGTGTTTCAATTAAATCTATAATTTCCATTTGTGAAGAGCTTTATGGTCATAAAATTAAGGTAAAAAAAAATAATTTATTTGTCAGAAATGAACCCAAAAGCATAGTTGGCAGCCCGAAAAGATTAGAAGAAATTATAGGAAATTTAAATGAATATCAGATTAAGGATACTCTTGAATGGATGAAAACAAATCAATAATAAAGGGCAAAACTCTTCTTACGGGCTCCTCTGGATTTCTGGGATCAATAATTAATTGTTATTCAGAAAATAAACTTTTGACCTTAGGTAGATCAAGCAAAGATATTTTGCGATTCAACCTCACAGAAGAGATACCTATATTGCCAAGTGACGTGAGCAAAGTCATTCATTGTATGGGACTTGCTCATTTTGAACCAAAAACAAATAAAGAATCTAACTATTTTTTCAAAGTAAATTATGATGCAACAGTTAATTTAGCAAAAGCTATCGATGAGCATTGTAAAGATTTAAAGCAGTTTATTTTTATCAGCTCGGTTTCTGTGTATGGCCAAAATTTTAAAAAAAAAATAGTTTACAAAAACGATAAAACTAGCCCTGACACTCCGTATGGAGAAAGTAAGTTGCGGGCCGAAAATTTTCTTAAAGATTGGGCAAATAATAGAAAGATATCATTATTAATTTTAAGATTGCCATTAGTTGTTGGCGTAAATCCAACGGGTAACTTAAGAAAAATGATAATATATCTTAAAAAGGGACTTTTTTTCTTGATCAATAAAGGTAATGCCAAGAAAAGTATGGTTCTTGCTGAAGATATAGCAAAGCTTGTTTTGAGTAGTGCTAACAATAATGGGACATACGTACTTACTGATAATCATCATCCAAGTTTTTTTGAATTAACAAATTTTATTACCAAAGAATTGAAATTGAAAAGACCTAAAATGATTCCTGGTCTTATCGTTTATCCATTGGCAACCATAGGAAGTTTTCTGCCAATGTTTCCAATTAATTTAAGAATATTTAATAACCTAAATAAGACCCTAATATTTTCTGATGAGGAAGCTGCAGAAAAAATTAACTGGAGTCCTAATGAAGTTTTATCTGATGCTTCATGGCTGGAAAAGTAAATGTTTGATGATCAAGTTTTTATAGGTCGGAAAAAGTCAATGTTCGAGGAGGATATTGAATCCTCAAAAAAAGAAATTGAATTTCTATTAGACGGTTCTTCTTGTCTCGTTGTTGGTGGAGCTGGCACAATTGGAGGAGCTTTGACAAAAGAGCTATTTGATAGAAATCTATCAAAATTACATGTTGTTGATATAAGCGAAAATAATCTTGTTGAGCTGGTTAGAGATATTAGAAGTTCAACAGGATATATGAAAGGGGAATTTTCTACTTTTGCTATAGATGCCGGCTCAAAAATTTTTGAGAATCTAGTGAATCATCATGGTCCATATGATTATGTCTTCAACTTATCAGCATTGAAACATGTAAGAAGTGAAAAGGATCCATATACACTTATGAGAATGATTGACGTAAACATATTCAACACTTTGAATATTCTTGAAATATGTTCTGAAAACATTAAAAAATATTTTTGTGTTTCAACTGACAAAGCTACTAATCCAGTTAATATGATGGGAGCTTCTAAACGCATCATGGAAATGATGCTTTCTAAAAGTGAAAAAAGAGATATTATTTCATCAGCAAGATTTGCTAATGTTACTTTTTCAGATGGATCTTTATTAAGTGGCTTTTTGAGTAGATTTAATAAAAATCAACCAATATCAGCTCCTAGAGATGTAAGACGATATTTTGTATCTTCAAAAGAATCAGGAGAGCTTTGCCTAATGTCTAGTCTTTTTGGAGTTGATATGGATATATTTTTCCCTATTTTAGATCAAAAAAAAGATCCTATGACCTTTTCAGAAATAGCAAAAAAATATCTTGAACTAAAAGGCTTCAGTCCCATTGAGTGCGAGAGTGAAGATGAAGCAAGGTCTAGAAATCTTTCTCTTATCAAAGAAAAAAAATGGGGCTGTTATTTTTTCGAAAGTGAAACAACAGGTGAAAAACAAATAGAAGAATTTTTTTCAGATGAATCTAATCCAAATTTGGATAAATTCAAAAAAATAGGAATTGTAAAACCAAGCATAGAATTTGATATAGAAAAAATAAAAACTTTCAAAGAAAAACTTTCAGAATTTAAAACTTTGGGAAATTGGAGTAAAGAAGATTTAGTAATGCTTTTTAAGGAGTTAATCCCTGAGTTCTCTCATGAAGAGAAGGGAAAAAACTTAGACCAAAAGATGTGATCAGATTTTTTGATATTGTTTTCTCTTCATTAGCAATAATTATTATTGCTCCTATCTTGTTACCAATAATGATTTTATTAAAATTCACTGGCGAGGGAGAGATTTTTTACTTCCAAACAAGAGTAGGGGTGAATAAAACTTTTGAATTGATTAAATTCGCTACAATGCTGAAAAATAGTCCAAATATGGGAACAGGATCTATCACAATAAAAGATGATCCAAGAATTCTCCCTTTTGGTCGCTTTTTTAGAAAAACAAAAATAAATGAATTGCCTCAAATAATAAATGTACTTTTAGGTGACATGAGTCTTGTAGGACCGCGACCTTTGACAAAAGAAAATTTTAATTTTTATTCCTATGATGTAAAAAAAATTTTAAAGAGCACAAAGCCTGGACTTTCAGGAATTGGCTCAATTGTTTTTAGAAATGAGGAAGAAATTCTTCAGGGTAAAAACATTCAAGAAAAGTATAAAGAACTTATTAGTCCTTATAAAGGTGATCTTGAAGTTTGGTTTTCAAAAAATTTGAGTTTAAGGCTTTATTTCGAAATAATCTTTTTTACTATTTATATTATTATTTTCAACAAACATTCAGTTGTTTTTTCTTATTTTCAAAATAAAATTCCTGAGCCTCCAGATGAACTTAGAAAATTCTTCAATAAATAGATGGATTATTCTCTAGATAAAAATTTTTATTCGAATATTGCAATAATTGGAAAAGGCTCCAAACTTTTTCAATCACTTTTCGTTCCAGATTACGTTGAAAAATTTTCTACCGAAGAATCTTTGAATAAGGAGTCTTTCGATGATAAAAACTTAATTGTTTTTTCTTTACTTAACGAAAAAGGTTTGATGGAGATAAGTAAAAAAACCTCTGGGACAACATTGATTGTAGGATCTGCCTCATGCTTAAGCACTATTGCAGGAAGATTTAAATATTCTTCATTTAAAAAAAAGCAGCTATCAGTAATAAATCAAAAAGATATTTCTTTAAAATATTTAATTTTTGGTGAGTTTTTTCCAACACATCGAAAGGGTTTATATTTTTTTTCTTATAAGGAAACTTTCTGGATTAATTGTTTTTCTGCTTTAGAAAGCGAAAAAAAAGTTTTTCATTTTTATGAAACAAAAGGAAATAAAACCTCTCTTTTTTTAGCCTTCTCCTATTTAGATAGACTTTTAGCGCCAATTAGCACTTATTTTATAAAAAAATTTTCGAACTACACTTATGGTTACACAAATGCATATCTTAAAAAATAAGAACATTATCTTAGGCGATGGACTATGCGCTTATGGCGTCTCACTTGCATTAAAAAATTTTGAAATATACGCTTCTAAAGTTTCATCTAATCATAAAAAAATCGAATCATCTTTTCGATCAGACCCTATTATTTCTAATATAAGCTCAAAGGGACTATCGAACTATTACCATGGGGTTTCTCCATCAAGCATTTTTTTTAATTATGACTATATTGAGCCCCTTCAAAAACTTGGATTTAAAATATCTTCAAAAAAGGATTTTGTAAGATCAAGCTACTTTGTTCCAAGATTTGTTCCTAGGCCTCAAATTAAAAAAACAAAAGATATCAAAAAATTCGACCTAGAGTCTAAACAGCATGAAAATTTATTTTTTTGTTTGTCTGTAGTTGGCAACCTTAATATATTGTCGAAATTAAAAAAAATAAATGAGATAGTTATCTCTGACGACGTAGTTTTTAAGATCGGGAATATATCTTGTGAAGATTATAACAAATCATTTTCTTTACCCTTTTTGAATATGCAAGGCGCCTTTTTTCCTTCTATAGAATTTGAAGGAGGTTTTCTCAGTTTCAGACCAGTATTCATAAAAGAAACATCATTAAATTTTATTGAATTAAAAGAGGATTTTAAAAGTAACAGAGACCCCATAGCTTTTTTTGAGAAAGCTCTTAAAGCATTTTATTTAAGATATGGAATTAACTTTTTTAAAGTAAGATATTGGGAGTGTTATGTGCAAAAAAATATAAAATCAAATTACGTTTTTAGAAATGGTAAGCTTATTGAGATTAAGGACTCTCTTAAAGATTTAGAAAAAAGCTTAAGTTTTTTGCTTAGTATTGTTGAAAATAAAGGTTTAAGAATTATTGATGAAAAGATTTCAAATATTTCTTCAGGTATTCACCTTGGATATGACAGAGATATTTTGAGCGAAATTCCTAGTAATATAAATTTTCTTGATACTTCTTTAAATCCAAATCCTGGATTGCATCCTACTATAATTTCTTTTTGTGAATCTTATATACTCTCTAAGAGTAAAAATCATCTTCTTTAGTTATGAAAATTTCAGTTGTAAGTGGAGGCTTCGATCCGATTCATAGTGGACATATTGCTTATTTTAAAGCTGCTAAAGAACTTTCAGATAAATTGATTGTTTCATTAAATAGTGACGAATGGCTTATTAATAAAAAAGGAAAATTTTTTATGCCTTTTCAGGAACGAAAAAATATTATTGAAAATTTTACAATTGTTGATGAAGTTATAAACTTCGAAGACGACGAAAAAGGATCTGCAACAAATGCATTGATAAAAATAAAAAAACTTTATCCAGAAGACGAAATAATTTTTTGTAACGGAGGAGATCGTGATGAAAATAATATAACCGAAATGAAAGTTGAGGGTGTTAAATTTAAATTTGGGGTTGGCGGAGAAAAAAAAGCGAATTCAAGTAGCTGGATATTAAAAAATTGGAAATATGAAGAAGAAGGTAGAGTTTGGGGAAAATTTTACAATTTGTTCTTAGATGATGGCGTTAAAGTAAAAGAACTTATTGTAAATCCTGGAAAAGGAATGAGTTATCAGAGGCATTTTCATAGGAGTGAAATTTGGTTTGTTTTCAAAGGCTCTTGTTCTGTAAAAACAAGCAAAAAAAATCCAGATAAATTCAAAGTTTATCAACTAAAGAAAGAGGATTATTTCCTAATAAAGAAAAATGAATGGCATCAAATATTTAATGAAACAAAAGATCCATGTCACATTATTGAAATACAGTTTGGCGACAAAACAGATGAAAATGACATTGAAAGACTTTATTTCTATGAGAACGAATAATATTAATGAAAGCTAATAAAATTAAAATTGCTATTGTTCCAGTTGCGGGTCTTGGCACTAGGATGCTACCTGTAACAAAAGCAATTCCCAAAGAAATGCTTCCCATTAAGAATAAACCAATTATTCAATATATTGTTGAGGAGGCTATTTATGCTGGATTTGAACAAATTATTTTGGTGACCCATTCTAGTAAGTATTCAATTGAAAATCATTTTGATAAGAGTTTTGAATTGGAGGCAACTTTAGAAAAAAGAGTAAAAAGAGGAATGTTGAAAGAAATAAAATCTTTATCAAAATTAAATGTTTCCATTCAAAGTGTTAGGCAAGGAGAAGCTAAAGGTCTTGGCCATGCAATTCTTTGTGCAAAAAAAGTAGTAGGCAAAGAACCTTTTGCAGTTATATTGCCGGATATGTTGATAAGCAAAAATAGTGGTTATTCTGGAGCTTCACTTAAAGAAATGAAAGACAATTATGAAATACATGAGATAGATTCTATTCTGCTTGGAAAGGCAAAAAAAATAGATATTCCAAAATACGGAATTGCTCAAATAAAAAAAAATTTTAACTTACCTGGACTTGAACTGGTTGAAAAAATTATTGAAAAGCCTTCATTAAAAAAAGCTCCATCTAATTTTTTTGCAGCAGGGAGATACATATTTAATAACAATTTTTTTAAATACCTCTCTAAAGCTAAACCAGATAAATCAAATGAGGTACAGTTAACTGATGCTATAGACAAATATATTCAAGATAACAATGAGGTTTGCGCTTTTCATCTAGATGGAGAGGTATTTGATTGCGGAGATAATATTCAATATATTCTAGCTAATTTAGAATTTGCAATTAAAGATCCAAAAATTAAGCCCCATATAAAAAAATTTTTAAAGAACAAACTGTTTTGATAGGCATTCTAAAAAAATTAGGCTTCAACCTAAAAAATAAAAAAACAATATATCTGATTGAGTCTGAAAAAGATGAAGACTTTGTAATAGAATCTTTAGAAAAAGAAAAATATATTGGTATAGATACTGAGTTTAATTGGAGAAATACTTATTTTCCTGAATTATCTTT
>MDTB01187548.1_pt1 | contig 19832 bp, 18 predicted proteins | sample 811161 | NCBI WGS metagenome assembly MDTB01 (sample SAMN05326650, study PRJNA326480) | marine metagenome | isolation source: seawater | place: Mediterranean Sea | collected 2009 | reverse complement strand
TTGTTTGATTATGCTGGGTGTTTCTAGAAAAAGATTCATATCATATTTTGCTGATGAAGATATTCCAAAAAATAGATTTCCTGGTTCAATAGCAGCAGTGATAAACTCCTTTGGGCAAGGGATACAAATCTTCAGAGTTCACGATGTAAAAGAAACGAAGCAAGCTTTAGAGATTTTTAATAAGCTTGAGGCCAATTAAAATGAAAAAAAAATACTTTGGTACTGATGGAGTAAGGGGTTTAGTTAATCAGTATCCAATAAGAGCTGATTTTTTTCTAAAACTTTCTTATTCACTTGGATCATATTTAATAAAAAAGTTTAATAAGAAAAGATTATCAGTTTTGATAGGAAAAGATACCCGAGAATCAGGGACTATGATACAGTCAACGTTAATTTCAGGTTTTTCCTCTATAGGAATTGATTGTGTGATTATTGGATCGGCACCAACACCAGTAGTTTCTTTTATGACCAGAGAGTTAAATTGTGATTTAGGAATTATGATTTCAGCATCTCATAACCCATATTTTGATAATGGGGTCAAGATATTTAAGAGTGACGGCTCAAAATTAACTGATGAAGAGGAATTAGAGGTGGAAAGTATTATAGAACAAGATCTGGATCCAAACTATGTTCAGAGTTCAAAGATTGGAGTGATAAAAGAATATGACTCAAAGTTTTATGAATATAAAAAAAAAATAAAGCAAATTATTCCCGAAAATATAAATTTTAAGAATTTAAAAGTTATAGTTGATTGTGCTCATGGAGCTGCATATAAAATCGCTCCAGAAATATTGAAAGAACACGGAGTAGATTTAATAACTCTTTCAGATAAGCCAAACGGAAAGAATATTAATCTGAATTGTGGTACTCTTCATATTGAAAAACTGAGAAAATCAGTTGTAAATAAAAAAGCTGATGTTGGTTTTGCATATGATGGAGATGCTGATAGATTGATGGTAGTTGACGAGAGTGGAGAAATTATTGATGGAGATAAAATTCTCGCCATAATTAGCTCAAACCTTGTTAAACAAGGCAAGCTGAAAGGTGGAGGAGTTGTTGTAACTAAAATGTCTAATTATGGTTTACATCAATATTTAAATAAAAAAAGCCTTAAGATTTATCAGTGTAAAGTTGGTGATAGGTATGTTACTGAGGAAATGAAAAGGAGAAATTGTAATTTAGGAGGAGAGCAGTCGGGACATATTATTTTTTCTGATATATCTAATACTGGTGACTCAATTATGAGCACATTACTTATTTTATCAATTTTAAAAATGGAAAAAAAACAACTATCCAAGTTTTTATTAGATTTCAAAAAGTTTCCTCAAACTTTAATTAATTTAAGGTTAAAAAGCAAACCTGAAGAAATTCTTAAAAACAATGAAATACAATGTTTAATCACTAAATTGAGTGACGAGCTTTCTGATAAAGGATCAATTTTAGTTAGAAAATCTGGGACTGAAAACTTGCTAAGAATCATGGTACAATCAGAGTTATCCGATTTAAATAAAAGTATAATTAATAAGTTAACTTGTAGCATAAAGAAGATTGATAAAAACTAATTTTCCAAGAAAAGTTATTAAAATTTTAAGCATTGCGGGAAGTGATAACTCAGCAGGAGCAGGAATTCAAGGAGACTTAAAAACTATTCAAGCTTTAGGGGGATATTGCTCTACTGCAATTACAACCGTAACTTGTCAAAATTCTAAAAAAGTTTATAAAACATATAATATTCCAAAGAGTTTAATAATGTCCCAAGTTAAAACGATATTCAATGATTTTGGATTTGATGCAGTAAAAATCGGTATAATTCCAACATTAACAATTGCAGAATCTTTATTTTCGTTTTTCAAAAAAATAAAAGTTCCAATTATAGTTGACCCTATTTATCGTTCGTCTTCGGGCGAAAAGTTCATCAGCAAAAAGGAGTTTGTTAAAGTTCAAAAAGTTTTACTAAAATTTTCAACTGTTTTTACTCCGAATGTTTATGAAGCTGAGATTATTTCAAAAATTAAAATAAATAGTCTACTGGATATGGAAAGAGCAACGAAAGAAATTTTAAATAATAATACTTGTTCAATTTTAATAAAGGGCTTTAGAATTAGTAAAAATTCGGCACTTGATGTATTACTTGAAAATAATAAATTCTGTAAATTTTCATATACTAAAATTAAAAGTTTTAATACTCATGGAACAGGATGTGCTTTATCAAGCGCAATAGCTTTTTATTTAGGAAAAGGAAATGGCCTAGTCAATTCAATAAGAAGATCTAAAGAGTATGTCTCTAAATCTATTATAAACTCTCCAAATTTGGCAAAAAATAACGGCCCAATGGGCCACTAGGGTCTTTTTATATATATTTGACTACCTTTGGATTTAAATTTTTCTGACATTTCTTTAAGTCCTTTTTCGGATTCTTCTTTTAATTCGTGTGAAATCTTCATAGAACAAAATTTTGGTCCACACATTGAACAAAAATGAGCTACTTTAGCACCTTCTGAAGGTAGTGTTTGATCATGAAAATCTTGAGCGGTTTCAGGATCTAGAGAGAGATTAAATTGATCTTTCCATCTAAATTCAAACCTTGCTTTCGATAATAAATAGTCTCGATAATAAGCGCCTTTATTATTTTTTGCAAGATCTGCAGCATGCGCAGCTATTTTGTATGTTATCACACCAACCCTTACATCATTTTTATCTGGCAGACCTAAATGTTCTTTCGGCGTTACATAACACAACATTGATGTGCCAAACCACCCTATCATAGCCGCACCAATTGCACTTGTTATATGGTCGTAGCCTGGGGCAATATCTGTTGTTAGTGGTCCTAGCGTATAAAAAGGTGCGTCATTACAAAACTTTTCCTGTTTTAACATATTTTCTTTTATTAGGTGCATAGGAACATGTCCGGGTCCTTCTATCATAACTTGAACATTTTTTTTCCAAGCAACTTTTGTAAGCTCTCCGAGAGTTTCCAGCTCTGAGAATTGTGATATATCATTAGCATCATTAATACTTCCTGGCCTTAAACCATCGCCTAATGAAAAACTAACATCAAAATTTTTCATTATATCACACATCTCTTCAAAGTTGGTATATAGGAAATTTTCTTTATGATGCGCTAAACACCATTTTGCTATTATGGATCCTCCTCTTGAAACTATTCCAGTAAGTCTATCAACTGTAAGCGGGATGTAACTTAGTCTTACACCTGCATGTATAGTAAAATAATCTACACCTTGCTCAGCTTGTTCTATTAGTGTTTCTTTAAATATATCCCAGGTTAATTCTTCAGCTATTCCATCAACTTTTTCTAAAGCCTGGTAGATTGGAACCGTTCCAATTGGAACAGGAGAATTTCTGATTATCCATTCTCTAATGTTATGAATATTTTTTCCAGTAGATAGGTCCATAACAGTATCGCTTCCCCATCTAGTTGCCCAAATTAATTTTTCAACTTCTTCTCTAGTACTTGACCAAACGGCCGAGTTTCCAATATTGGCATTTATTTTAACCAAAAAGTTTTTACCAATTATCATCGGTTCTAGTTCAAGATGATTGATATTGCTTGGTATAATAGCTCTCCCATTAGCGATTTCATCTCTTACAAACTCCGGTGTAACTAGGTCGTTATTTTTAAAATGCCCATTTAAAATCTTTTCTCTTCCTTCATTTTCTCTTATTGCACAAAATTCCATTTCTTCAGTTATTAAACCTTTTTTGGCATAATACATTTGTGTAAGTTGCTTGTTATTTTTACTTTTATATATTTTATCTGTCTTACTTGGGAACTCGACGCCTTTATTATTCTTGTTATTAAGATACTTAAGTTTTGTTTTGTTATGAATTTGAATATTTTCTCTTTTTTCTATCCATTTTTTTCTTATTTTTTTCAACCCTAAATTAAGATCATGATTATATTTTTTATCAGTATAGGGTCCTGAAGTATCATAAACAGTAAGGGATTTTATATCTTTGTCTTCAAGAGAAATTTCTCTCATTCCAACTTTTAATCCAATAAATCTTTTACTTTTAACATATATTTTTTTTGATGATGGTAATGGTTTTGATAACTCTTTATCAACAATTTGTCTTTTTCCCGATGGATCTTTGGTTATTCTTTTTAACATTGATCTTATTTATATTAAGAATTAAGATATTCAAAAAATATTTAGATAATAATTGTTACACAACTTACTAAAAAAATAAAACTTTAATTTTTAAATTCAATAGTAAAAATGAATGTCCCTACTGCCCCATAGCTTTTATATTTTTTCGAGTCTTTTTTTTGTTCTTTTGACTGTGATTTTATTTGCAATTGATAAATGGTCTATTGCATTTAAAAGCGTTTTTATATTATCACTATTATTATTATTTTTTTCTATCTTTCCGTTGTTAGATACAAAAGGAAATAATCAACTAGCACCCTCAGTTATTCTTAATGGATTCAGTAACACAAGCCTGATTAGTGTTTTATGTCTGTTGGTCCTTGGTCAAGGTGTAGTAAAAACAAGGGTTTTAGATAGTTTTATAAATAAATTTATTAATCTTTTTCCAGGAAAGCCTATATTAATCCTTGTTTTTTCTTTATTTTTTGTTTTATTGCTGAGTTCTTTTTTGAATAATACTCCCGTGGTCATAATTTTTATCCCAATTTTTCAAACTATAGCTGAAAAATTGGGAAGTCCAATTAGTAAGTATTTAATGCCTTTAAGTTTTGCTGCAATTTTGGGTGGCATGACAACACTTATTGGTTCAAGTACAAATTTACTTGTTGCTAATTCACTTAATGAATTTTCCGGTTTAGACATAAGTTTTTTTGAATTTTTTGTTCCTGGCAGTGTTATAGCTTTTATTGGTTTATTGTATATATTAATCTTTTCAAAATATTTTTTAAAGAATAATAGTCCTATGGCCAATGAACTGGTTGGTTCGTCTGGAAAACAATTTATTGCTCAAATCCTAATACCAAAAAATTCTAATTTGACAGGACAGAATATTCAGTCGGGAAATTTTAAAGGGTTTGAAAATGTTACAATATTAATGGTTCAGAGAAAGGAACACGCAGAGCTGCCTCCTTTTAATGATTTTATCTTGCGAGAGGGTGATCTTTTAGTTCTTGCCTCATCAAGAGATTCACTAAGTGAAATAATTTCTGCAGATAACGGTATATCTGTATCACATTTATCTGATCTTGAAGGTGACAATTTAAATGATGAAGCTGAAGTGGATCAAATTTTATCTGAAGCAATGATTACACCTTCATCAAGTTTAGTTGGACAAACAATTGAAAATATCAGTTTTAGATACAGATTTGATAGCGTCGTGATAGGTTTGCAAAGAAGGTCAAGAATGATTAGAAATAGAATGACTGAAATTGCACTCGAACCTGGTGATGTTTTGTTAATTCAGGGCTCAAAAGAATCTATAAAAAATTTAAGAGAACACAGTGATATTATGCCTATGGAATGGGCTTCTACTGAAATTTTCAAAAGAGAGTCCGCGAATAAGTCTTTGTTTATATTTGTCTCAGTAATTTTATTGAGTGCATTTGAACTTTTACCCCTTGTAGTTTCAGCTCTTCTTGGGGTTTTCACAATGCTGTTATCAAAAATATTAACTATTAGACAAGCTTTTAGAGCCGTTGATAGAAACTTATTATTATTAATAGTAACTTCGCTAGCATTAGGGAAAATTATTCAAGCAACAGGAACTGCGAATTATTTATCAGAAATCATGTTTAGTTTTTTACAAGATTCATCTCCGGCTGTTATTCTATCGACTTTTTTTATATTTGTTTCTCTTTCAACAAACTTTATATCAAACAATGCGTGTGCAGTTTTGTTTACTCCAATAGCTTTGGATCTTGCGACAAAAGTTAACATTGATCCAAAGATTTTCGCTATAAGTGTTATTTTTGCTGTTAATACTTCATTCTTAACTCCTATGGCTTATCAAACTAATCTTTTAGTAATGGGACCTGGACATTATAAGTTTGTTGATTTTGTCAAGTTTGGATTTCCCTTAACAATAATTTGTTGGATTACCTTCTCTATATTTTTTCCCTTATATTATAACCTTTGATGAGAAAACCAAAAAATATGCCTGAGAGTCCAAACTTCTCCTCTGGACCTACAAAAAAACCAGATTCTTGGTCAATCAATAAATTAAATTTAGATGTTTTAAGCAGATATCATAGATCTGAATTAATTTTAAATTATATCAATAAAACTTTTGAAGATTTAAGGCAAATTTTATGTATACCAAAAAAGTATAAGATTTTTCTCTCTCCTGGTTCATGCACCGGAGCAATGCAATCAATCTTATGGTCTTTACTGGGTAAAAGAAAGGTAACCTCTATTATTTACGATTTTTGGGGAGAATATTGGTCTCAAGACATACAAAAAATTGGAGTCAGTCAAGAAGTTAGAAAATCACTTAATGGGCAGATGCCAAATTTCTCTAAAGTTAATTTAAATAATGATTTATTTTTTGTTTGGGGAGGAACATCTACTGGTATGTCAGTTAATAATTTAAATTGGATTTCTAAGAAACAAAAAGGATTAGTTATATCAGATGTCACATCTGCTGTTTTTATACATAATATTGAATGGAAAAAACTTGATGCAGCAGTTTTTTCGTGGCAAAAAGCTCTAGGATCTGAATCTCAACATGGGATTATTATTATGAGCCCAAAAGCAATAAAAAGATCAACGAAAAACAAAGATAAAATATTACCATCAGTTTTAGATTTAAATAACAGGCAAGAGTTAATTAACACACCCTCTTTACTAAGTTTTAGTGATTTTAATTACTGTTTATCTTGGTTTAAAAAAAAAGGTGGAATAAATTGGGCAAAAAAAATATGTAGTGAAAATAAGTCGGTATTGGATAAATGGGAAGAAAATAATAAGTATGTAAAATATTTTTCAAAACAAAAGAAATATAGATCTTTAAGTGCTTGTTATTTTACTTTTAGAAATAAAGTTTCAAAAGAAAAACTTAAAAAAATTTTTTTATTTTTAGAGTCAGAGAAAATAGCATATGATATAAAATCCTATAGAAAAGCTCCTTTAGGAATAAGAATTTGGATAGGACCAACTATATTAAAAAAAGATTTAATTTCTCTTACAAAGTGGTTAGATTGGTGTTTTTATAAATATATAGAACAGTGAAAAGTCATTTACTTCCAGAAGGTTTTAGAGATAGTTTGCCAGACTTGGCAAAAAAAGAACTTATAATAACCTCAATTTTTATTGATTTAATGAATAAAAACGGTTATGAGTATATAAAACCTCCATTATTGGAGTTTGAAAAATCTTTATTTTCGTTAACCAAAAATCAAAAAAATACTAATTCTTTTAGAGTTTTAGATCCTATTTCTCAAAAAATGATGGGATTAAGATCAGATATTACTTCTCAAATTGCAAGGATATCATGCAGTTCTTTTGAAAAAAAAAAAAGACCACTGAGGTTAAGCTATTCCGGAGAAATTTTAAAAGTAAAAAATAATCAACTTAATATCTCAAGACAATTAACTCAAGTAGGTGCGGAAATAATTGGTATAACTAATAATAATTATGAAGTTGAAATAATAAATATTATTATCATGATATTAGAAGTTTTGAAGATTGATCATTACTCTATAAGCTTTTCAATGCCGTCTTTGTTCGAGGCAATCTGTAAAGATTTTTCCCTTGATGAAAAACAATCGCTTTATTTAAAGGAAAAGTATGAGAATAAAAATTTATTGGGAATTTCTGATTTATCTGAAGAATTATTTAATGTTTCTTCAATATTGATAAAATCTGTTGGAACTTTTAATGATAATTTTAAAGCTATTAATATATTTAAGTTTCCGAAGTTTGTGCAAATTGAAATTGATAAATTTATTAAATCACTTTTGACAATAAGTAAAAAAATTAAAAAAATTGAATTTAATATAGACCCTATTGAAATAGACAAATTTGGTTATCATAATGGTATTTTATTTAAATTTTATTCTAATAACTTTCATGAATTATTCAGCGGAGGAAGATATAATGTTAATGATGAAAATTGTATAGGATTTTCCTCTATAGTTGAAAAACTAATTAAAGAATTTTCTTTTATAGAAAAAAAAATTAAGAGAATATTGATTCCTTCAAATGAAAATAATGTTGATAGATTAAAATTAGTAAACGATGAATTTTTAATAATTAATTATAATGAAGAAATTAATGTTGATGATATAAAAAATGAGGCAAAAAAGAATAAATGCGATTATTTTATGTTAAATAATGAAATTTTGAAAATCTGAGATGACTAATGTAACTGTAATAGGCTCTCAATGGGGTGATGAGGGAAAAGGTAAAATTGTAGACTGGTTGTCCAATAAAGCTGACATTGTTGTAAGATTCCAGGGGGGAAATAATGCTGGTCATACAATAGTGATAAAAAAAAAGAAAATTGCTTTAAGTCTCCTGCCATCTGGAGTTTTAAGAAAAAATAAAATTGCGATTATTGGAAATGGTGTTGTGGTTAATCCTTCTGCATTAATCGAAGAAATTGAAAAAATTAAATCTTTAGGTATTAATATAACCTCAAAAAATTTGTTAATATCAGAAAATGCAACATTAATTTTAAATTTACACAGAAAAATTGATCAAATCAGAGAGAAGCAGAAAGGAAAAAATAAAATAGGAACTACAGGAAGAGGCATTGGCCCTGCATACGAAGATAAAATTGGTAGGCGGGCAATTAGACTTGTTGATCTTAAAAATGATTCCTTTCTGAAAAAAAAAATAAAAAATTTACTTGATTTTCATAACGTCATTTTAAAAGGGCTTGGTGCAAAAGAAATTAAAGTGATAGATGTTTTTTCAGAGTTACAAGAAATAAAGTTGAAAATATTAAAATATTGTAAAAGAATTTCTCCAATACTTAATGATGCTAGGGTAGATGGTAAAAGGATATTATTTGAGGGTGCCCAAGGTGTGCTTTTAGATATAGATCATGGAACATATCCATTTGTAACTTCATCAAATACTGTTTCAGGTGCAGTAGCGATTGGTTCGGGAATATCAGTAAAACAAATAGGATTTGTTTTGGGAATCGTGAAAGCATATACTACTAGAGTAGGAAGTGGACCATTTCCTAGTGAGCAAGACAATAAAATAGGAACCAAACTTGGTGAAATTGGAAATGAGTTTGGAACTGTTACAGGAAGGAAACGAAGATGTGGATGGTTTGACTCTGTCTTAACTAAGTTCTCTCTTGAAGTTTCAGGTGCAGACGGTATTGCCTTAACAAAACTTGATGTCTTAGATAAATTTCATGAAATAAAAATTTGTGTTGGTTATAAGCTTTTTGGAAAGAAGATAAATTATTTTCCGTCATCAGAATATGATCAACAAAACTTAAAACCAGTATTCGAAACTCATAAAGGTTGGATGGAAAGCACTCAGGGTGCAAGAACATGGTCAGAGCTACCTGCTTTAGCTATAAAATATGTAAGAAGACTAGAGGAGTTAATTAACAGTCAAGTAATCATTTTGTCAACAAGCCCGCAACGTGATGACACTATATTAGTCAAAGACCCATTTATTGAATAAAATTTTTTTTCTTATAGTTTATGTTTTTAACAACTTTTCTAACTTTTTCAAAAGCTCTTACCTCTACCTGTCTTACTCTTTCTCTTGATATCCCATAAGATTTGCTTAGTTCTTCTAAAGTGAGAGGATCATCAACTAATCTTCTTTGGATTAATATCTGCCTTTCTCTTTCATTTAGATTTGTCATTGCAGAATCTAGCATTTTTCTTCTTTTTCTTAGTTCATCATTTTTAATTATTTGATTCTCGTGTGAATCAGAATCATCAACGATAGCATTAATCCATTCACTTCCGTTTTCATCTGAAAAAGGGGAGTTGAGAGAATGATCGTGACCAGCCATTCTTCTGTTCATGTCAACTACATCGATTTCAGGAACATCAAGTTGATCAGCGATTTGTGTTACCAATTCTGGCTGAAGATCACCGTCGTCTAGGGCTTTTAGCTTACCTTTTAATGATCTGAGATTAAAAAATAGTTTTTTTTGTGCTGCAGTTGTTCCAATTTTGACTAGTGACCATGAATGGAGAATATATTCCTGGATGGATGCTCTAATCCACCACATAGCGTATGTAGAAAGTCTAAAACCTTTAGATGGATCAAATCTCTCTAAAGATTGAATCATTCCAACATTTCCCTCAGAAATTAATTCAGCTAAAGGTAGTCCATAACCCCTGTAACCCATAGCAATCTTGACTACTAACCTTAAATGAGAATTTACAAGTGTATGAGCAGAGTCTGAGTTTCTATTTTTAACCCAATCATTCGCAAGAGCAGATTCTTCTTTGAATGTCAAAAGTGGGAACTTTCTAATTTGCTGTAAAAACTTTGAAAGTCCGTTTTCTTCAATATTTTTAGATATTTTATTTTTGATATTTTTAAGCATAGCTAATTATGCTAAAAAAATTTGCTATGTCAATATATAATCTAGAATTCTTCTAGACTAAGAATTATTATTATTCGCATTAGAAAGTATTTTTCTCTAGCAGTTTAATAATTTTTTTAAAATCATCCGGTAATTCCGATTTGAAGTATAAATCTTTTTTTGATACTGGATGTATGAAAGCAAGAGTATTTGAATGAAGAGCATGTCTGCATATGTTTTGCCAATCTTTCTCAATAGTCTCAGCCAAGCTTTTCAAATCCTTTAAATCCTTTATATTTTTTTTTCTACCATAGTTAAGATCTCCGAGTAAATTATTTCCAATAGAATTCATATGAACTCTGATTTGATGAGTTCTACCAGTCAATATATTGCACTTAATGTAACTAAGTCTAGATTTACTTGTTATTTTATATTCTTTTATGAGTTCATAAAATGTAACAGAGTTTCTTCCCTCATTTTTATCTGTTATGGTCATAAATTTTCTATTTTTTTTTGATCTGACTATATTTTTTTCTATTTTCCCTTTTTTGTTTTTTAATTCATTCCAAACTATCGCTCTATATTCTTTTTTAACGGTTCTATTCTTAAACTGCTCAGATAAATTTTGGTGCGCAATATCATTTTTTGCAACAACCATAAGACCACTTGTCATTTTATCAAGTCTGTGAACAATTCCTGGTCTTTCAACACCACTTATTCCTGATAAACTTGTTCCACAATAAGAAATTAATGCATTTACAAGAGTATTTTGATAGTTTCCTGGTGCAGGGTGTACGACCATACCAGCACTTTTATTGACGACTATTAAATCATTATCTTCGTAAATTATGTCGATTTTGATATTTTGTGATTTTAATTCAGTTTTTCTTATTGGAGGAATATTGATTGATATACTCCCTTTATTTTTTAATCTGTGGGCTTGATTTTTTATTAAAATATTATTGAATTTTACATTACCGCCCAGAATTAAATTTTGAATCCTTGTTCTTGAAAAATCCCTAAGTTTTTCGGTTATTACTTGATCAATCCTTTTTCCTAGATCCTTGTCATTAATTAAAATATTGATATCATTATCCAATGATTAAACCCTTGAAAAGAATCGTAATAACATTAGCTTTTTTAATATTTTTTCTTTTTATTTTCATTTTAGTAACTTTATACTCAAGGTTAAATAAACATTCTACTGTTGATCTTTTTCCTGAAAGCACTATATCATTTTTGGTAGAAAAAAATTATAATATTATATCCTTGGATATTGAAAAAGATTTTTTATATTTGCATCTTAAAAATAATGAAAATCAAGAAACCCTCAGGATATTCAATTTAAAGAGCGGAAAATTAATAAATAATTTTGATTTAAAAAAATGATTTCTAAAACACTTTTAGCAATTTTATCAGCATGGATTATCGAAAATACTGAGTTTGATAAAAAAATAGTCCATCCTGAAATTTTCTTTATAAATAAATCTGAAATGTCTGAAAAAGCCTGCTTTTCTTCAAAACTTTGTAAAGTTAAAGCTTATTACGTAAAAAATAGAGGAATTTTTTTAATTGATTCACTCAAGCCTGAAGAAAATATTTGTGATAGATCAATTATTCTTCATGAACTAGTCCACCATTATCAAAAAAACTCGAATAAATCATTTGATTTAGATGAAAGAACTCTATGGACACTTCAAGAAAGACAGGCTATTTTCTATCAAAACTTATTTTTAATTCAGTCTAAAATAAAAAATGATAACAAGGGACCAGAAAATATCCTACAGTGTGAAGGTGGTACATATTTAGATTTGCAATATGAAATTAATAAGAACTAATCAATAATTTTATTAAAAGTGTATCTTCTCACCTCTTCAATTTTTATTGGATTTTGTTCACCAGCAAAGTAAATGGCTTTACCATTTAGATCAAAAATAGGTTTTATTCTTAGTCGATTCCAAAACTTTTCTCCGTTTTTTTTGTAATTAAGAATGTCAATTGTAATGCTTTGTTTTGTACGTAGGGCAAGCCTTATGTGTTCAACATCATTTTGATCAGTCTCAGGTCCTTGAAGAAACCTACAGTTTTTACCCAAAGCCTCACTGTCACTGTATCCTGTTTGTTTGGTGAATTCTTTGCTGACATATACCATAGGACAATCACTGATGCTTGCATCAGATATCACAATACTATGGTCTATAGAATCTAAATTAAGAAGTTCTAAAACAGTTTTTTTATCTAAGTATCGCATTAAATTACCATATAAATATAATACTAATTAAAGAAATTATAAAGTATGTTTCAAAAAGATAAAATATTTATAGAATTTAATCAGCATAGAATTGAATCTTTTAAAAAAGTTGATTTATATTGCTTCTTAAAAGAAAATATTTTTTCTGGTAAGATAATTATTTTAAGGAGTAACAAAAATATATTTCATATTATTAATTATGTTGAAAATATTTTAAATAATTCATTTCCTGAAAAAAATATTATTAAAATTTTAGAAGATAAAAACTATTTTAAAGAAAAATTAATGCAAGAAAAATTTGTTGAAATACAAAAAAAAATTAAAAATTCAAACGTAATTAAAAAGTATTTTAAAAACCTATTAATTAATTTAGGATTCGAAATCGAAAAAACTTTCACCGATCAAATATGTTTGAGATATAATCCTGGTTTAAAAAATGAAAATGTAGGTAATTTAAAATTAACTCCGGCACACAGAGATACTTGGGCATCAAATTTATTTGAGCAAATTAATTGGTGGTTTCCACTTCATGATATAATTGATGAAAATTCAATATATATTTGCCCAAAATATTTTAATAAATTCGTTAAAAATAATTCATCTGATTGGTCTTTTGATGATTTTTTGAAAAATAAAAAGAATTATTCTTCAACACCAATTTCAGAAAAAGACTTCAAAAAAAAAGATAAGATTTTAATAAAAGTAAAAAAAGGTGACTTAATTTTTTTTTCTGGTCATCATATACACGGAAGTAGTGCAGGCATAATAAATAGAATAAATATTGAAAATAGAACAATCTCTTTAGGTGATAAAAAATTTAATATTCCTCAAAACTTAGATGGAATGGTGAAAGATATAAAAACTATATGGTTTAAAAATCTTAAAAATGGTAGAAACCTTAAAAAGGTTTATTAATAATTTTAGAAAAACTTATTAATATCATATGCGGAACAGTTAATGATGCTAATCCGATAAATAAAAGTGGTAAAAATTTCAGATCGACGTTATTGAAATTAAAATTCAAATAAGTAAGAAAAAACGTCAATGTAGCAATGATGGTAAACGGGAGAGTCTTAATAATAGTTTTAGACAATGAAAAACCTAAACTTTCTTTCTCATTTATTAAGTGTCTAAGTGAATGAAAAAAACAAAAATAAAGACAGAATGAAACAAAAGGTTCAAAGATTATGAAGCAAATAACAATCAATACTACGTCAATAAAAAAAATAACATATATACCCTCTAAAAGTTTACTTCTTAGGTTTATTAACGTTATAATTAAAAATATTATTAAACATAAAAGAAGAGCAATATTAAGAATAAATAAAATTTTTTCAATAAAAAAGCTATCTATAAAAAGATAATTTAGGATTTCAATTACATTATTTTTATAAAAGTAAGATGGTAAACTGAGTGGAAGACAACCACGAATAAAGATTTCAAGTTTGTATAGAGTTTTGTTGTCATAAAGAAGACTATCACTTGATCCAAAATGATATATAGAAATTAGGAAAAAAATTAATAAACCTAGGTTTGATGACCACATCCAAATACAGATAAATAGAGCTATTAGTAATATATATGATAATAGAAATAGAGATAATTTTGTTACATTGTTAACTAAATTAAGTTTTTTCGCAATTTCAAGGTCTAAACTTCCGTGAGCAATCCCTGGCCAAATTAAGGGTAATAGAAATAAGATAAACTGGTTTTTAAGATTATTTTCAAAAACCTCTCTATAAAAAAAGTATATTATAATACAAAATAAAATAGATAGAAAAAAAGAAAAAGTATCAAATTTTAATAATTTCATTTTTTTAAAATAAATAAAATACAATATAACATTTTAAATTTGGGTAATGCTAAAATTACTTTTAGTGAATCTAAAAAACTATTTTTTTCCGTCAAAAACCTAACAATTACTTCCAGCTTTAGATTTTTAAAAAAAGAAGTAAATAGATGTGTTGATTCTTTAGGAAATTTTTTAAGAAAAATACAAAATAAATGGTCTAATATAATTGTTAATCTTTTTTTTTTTATTTTGATAGTTTTATTATTAATTATTTGTTCAACAATTATTTTGCTATTTATAAAAGCGTTTTGAAATGCGTAGCCTGATGATTTTCTTACCCAGTTATCAGCTGTTCCAATTTTAATAACACTTAAAATTTTTGATTTATAGTCAATTTGATGCATCGGTATTACACCATATTCTCTGAACTTTTCTGTGAATTTAACATCTGGATATCGATTATTGACGTAAGACATAATATCATTGATATAATTTTCTTTATTAAATAAATTCTCTGATATATATGTTGATTCAATCAGAGCTTTTTTCGAAGTAAAAGGTAATATGTAAAAGAAATGTATATCAGATTTGGTTTCAGGAAAATCCATTAATGTTACTTTTTCTTTATCAAATATACTTTTATCTGATTCTAGTTCAATTCCTAAAAAATGTTGAACTAGTTTATTTTGTTTAATTTTTGGTGGTCTACTGTCAAAAATTAATTCAGAGGATATCAATTTATTAGAACTTAATTTTATTATATTTTCATTATCCACATTTTTAATATTTTCTACATCCTGTGAAAATAGTATATCTAGTTTATCCGACTTTAACTCTTTTTCTAAAATTAAATCATATAATTTTTTTGAATAAATATGGTTATATGAGAAATTATCGTCAGATTTTATTATTTGAGTTGTCTTAGATTTAATTTCTATTTTCTTCCATTTATGGTCAAACTTGTTTGTTAAAGGATTTAAAGGGTAGTTCCAAAAACACCAGCTCTTGTCTTTCTCTAATTTTTTTTTTTTCTCTAAGATCAGCACTGACTTTTTTGTTTTACTATTTAATTCTAGTGCTAGAGAGATTCCAGATAAACCGCATCCAATAATAATTATATCATATCTTCTTTTAATTTTATCAAGTTTCATAAGCAATTATTTTAGTTTTTCTAACTTATCCTTTATTAAAAAGTCAAAGTCTTTCATATAACTTTTTCTTTTTTTTTTAAAATTAAAAAAAATTGTATTTATTAAACATTGAAATGTTATTATTATTTTCCTGATTTTTGAAACATAAACCCTCTTTTTCCAGATTTGAATTTTATTTTTTTTAATTTCATAACCTATGTTTTTATATAGTTCTAAGGCTAATAATATTGGGAATTTATGATTAAATGGAAGAGCGTTAACACCGCATAGAGATAAATTATAGAAATTTTCTGAGAGTTCTATAAGTTTTAAAACGTCATTTGATGCTTTTTTTTTTTTTTTTACATTCGATAATAATTCATTTGAGTTAGTGTATTTGAAACTTCGTATTTCACTTGGTAGATATATTCTATTCATTAATAAATCTTCTTTTACATCTCGAGATATATTGGTAAGCTGCATAGCAATGCCTAACTGTAATGCAGGTTTTTCAAGGGATTTTTGCCTTACATTCATGATACAGCACATCATTAAACCCACAGTACCTGCCACCTGAAAACTATAAATAATTAATTCATCTAGAGTTTTGATATTTACATTACTTAAATCTTTAATCACACCTTTAATAAGTTCAATCGGTATTTTATTATTTATTAAACAATTTTGAGAAAGATTCAAAAAACTACTTACAATTTTATTTTTAGATTTATTTTCTTTAATTTCAAAAATGATTTTATTTAGTTTTTTTTTTTGCATCATCCTTAGATAATTTATTATCATCACCAATATCATCAATTAGTCTACAAAATTTATATAAGGTTTCAATATTTAATCTTTCTTGTTTTGAAAAAAATACTGACGCCCAAAAAAAGCTTTTACCTCTTTTTTTTAAGATATTAGAAACATTATCCATTTTCTCTGAGTAAATTTTCTATAACCTTTGCAGAACTTACTACACCTGGAACACCTGCGCCTGGATGTGATCCAGCTCCAGTAATATAAAGATTTTTGAAATTCTCAGACTTATTATGAAATCTAAACCACGCTGATTGTTTAAATATAGGGGACAATGAAAATCCAGCTCCATATTTTGCTAAATAGTCATTTTTAAAATCTAAAGGGTTTAAATAAAAACATGTTGATAAACTTTTTTTAGTCCTGGAAGAATTGTTTTTTCTAGAGCATCTAATATTGAATTTTTATAGTTTTCACTCTCGGACTCCCAATTGATTTTAGCTTTTAAATTGGGAACCGGAGATAAAACATAAAATGAATCACAGTCTTTTGGTGCCATATTAGGATCTGTTGCGGTAGGTCTATGTAAATACAAACTAAAATCTTCTGGTAGTTTGTCTCCATAAAAAATATCTCGAAGAAGTCCCCTATATCTTTTTCCCATCCAAATTGTATGATGTTCGACATCATGATATTTTTTCTTTGTTCCAAAATATATTACGAAAAGCCCCATAGAGAATTCTAATTTTTCAATTTTATTTTTTGTCCACCTTCCTTTTCTACTATCTATCATATCAGAATAAAGGTAAGCTGGATCTGCGTTAGAAATTATAATATCAGAGTATACTTTTTTCTTATTCTTTAATTCAATTCCAATTACTTTTTTTTCATCAACTAATATTTTTTTAACTTCAGAATTAACTTTGATCTTTATATTTTCTTCAAGCATTAATTTTTTAAAAGCATTAATTAATTCTCCTGTTCCACCCATTGCATAATAAACCCCCCATTTTCTCTCTAAAAAGTGAATAAGATTGTATATTGATGTTGTAGAAAAAGGATTTCCACCTAAGAGCAAAGGTTGGATGCTGAAAGCTTTTTTTATACTTTCGTCTTTTATATACTTTGAAACTAATTGATATACGGTCAAATAACTTTTAAGTTTAAAAAGCGTGGGTATTTGTTTGATCATAAACCAGAAACTATTGAAAGGTTTGTCAGATAATCCTGTAAAACCTACATCGAATATCTTCTTAGACATTAACACTAGTTTTCTGTACCCAAAAACATCCTTTGGATTAAATTTTTTAATTTGATCTTCTGTTTCCTTTATTGAGCCTCCATAATCAAAGTGTCTTCCATCTTGAAAATAAAATCTATACCACGGGTTTAGTAACTTAAATACTATGTAGTCTTCTCTTTTTTTATCAAATAGTTGAAATAGTTCATCAAATAAGAAAGGAGCTGTAATTACAGTTGGTCCGGCATCAAATGTATAACCATCTTTTTTAAATACTCTTGCCCTTCCACCTATCTGATCTAATTTTTCATATACAGTCACGTTATACCCAAGAGCTCTAGCTCTGAGAGCAGAAGCAATACCACCAAATCCTGAACCTATAATAATTGCATTTTTCATAAATGAATAAAGTAGAGAGTAGGAAATTAAACCAATTTTTTAGATATTCTAGCTAATGTATTCTTTATAACAAATTTTGTGATGTAATAAAACTCATCACCAGATTTTTTTGAAATTTTAACTGACTTATTTATTACTTTGTAAAGATGTTGAATCGTTTTTTCAATTATTCCTTTTTGTTGTATTTTAGTTATCCAAAAATAAATTTCTTCCTCTGAAATTGACTCAAATCTCTTTTTTAGAAATAAATTTAATAAATATTTTTCTGAAGAGCTAGCAACGTTTAAATAGTGCATAATTAATGCATTCATTTTTCCCTCCTTGAGATCACGACCAGGTAATCCTCTTTCTTTAATTCCTAAGAAATCTGATAAATCGTCTTGTATTTGATAAGCTAAACCTGCTTCATAAATAGAGTCTAATGAGTAATTATTTATTTTCATACCAGTCAAGATCATCACAAGTTTGACAGGGAGGCTAAGAAGACTTCCGGTTTTTGCTCTTGCAGTTGACTCATAATCTTCCATTCTTAGATTAAAATCTGCTCTTGTCTGAATTTCTCTTGTTTGTCCTGCAACTGCTTGTTTTATAGACATACTAAATTCTTTTATTGCTTCGATTTTATAGCATTCTAAACATGGGGTTTTAGTGAGAATTTCAAAAGCACTTGAAATAAAGTAATCTCCAAGGTTTATAGCTGATGAGTCACCAAATCTACTCCAAACAGTTGGTTTTCCTCTTCTTAATAAATCTCTATCTTCAAGATCATCATGAACTAAAGATGCGTTATGAATGAGTTCACATGCTGACGCAATGTAGAGAGATGATTCCTCATTGAGATTGAATACTTGTCCCGATATCAAAGCTAAAGCAGCTCTAAACCTTTTACCCCCAGATTTTAAATGATAGTTTGCACATTTTCCCATCCATGAATCGTCACAAACATTGTGATGTAAAAGATCTTCAACTTTTTTTAATTGTTTTCTTAGTAATGTAGAATCGATATCTAAATTTAAGATATTATTTTCAAAAGCGTTGATATTTTTCCAATCATTTGACCTTGCGACTGAAAAAGCATTTTCTTTTGAGAGTTTATTTAGTAATTCAATCATACAAAAAAAAGGGGAAAATTTTACTTTTCCCCTTATTAAGTTTGTTTAATAACAATTTAATTAAGCTTTAGAAGCTTCGGACTTAGCAGCAGCCCATATAACTAGACCAAACGCAATTTTGTTAACAAAATCCGCTAAGTTGTAGATGGCATTCAATGAAGCCTCATCAGTTCCACCTGCTAAGTATCCTAGGAAATAACCAATCGGATAGATTGACCATCCAATAGAAACAATCCACTTCATAGCATTAAAGGCAGATTTTTGAGCTTCTGAATTACTTGCTGTATTAGCTTGAGCAGCTTCACCAGCAAAAATTTCATAAAGAATATAAATCCATCCAGCCATACCAACAATAAATCCTATTGTTGCATTTATGAAACCAGCTTCACCTAAGAAACCTGCAACTAACATTACAAGTGTTCCAATAAGAAGTCTCCAAAACATCCCTGCAGTTGCAGCTCCGACAGCAGCAAGGATAAGATAGAATTCAATCATTTGAAGTGGTACTGTTAGTAACCAATCAATGTATCTTAATACAGTAGGGGTTTCACCGGAGGCGACCCATACATCACGCATATAATAGTAATGAACTGCAGCAATTAAAGTAATTAAGCCTGCAACTCTTACTGAAGTACCCCAATGTTTTCCAACATTATTGGCTTCAGAAAAAAAGAAAAAGGTTGATGCAACCATTGAA
>MDTB01235400.1_pt1 | contig 19841 bp, 14 predicted proteins | sample 811161 | NCBI WGS metagenome assembly MDTB01 (sample SAMN05326650, study PRJNA326480) | marine metagenome | isolation source: seawater | place: Mediterranean Sea | collected 2009 | reverse complement strand
AGTTGATTTTTCAAATAATGATATTCTTATTGGAGAAATTAACGATGTATATGTTACAGTTAGAAATGATGGTCAAATATCTATGGAAAATCTTATTTTTCAACTTCTACCTTATGAAAACTTAATTACTGTACCATCATCAATTCTAAACCTTCCTCAAATAAATCCATCCCAGGAACAGTTAATTGGTCCATTTCAAATTAATGTTAGTGATGATGCTATAAAAGGGAGTGTAATCCCAATGCAAATTCAAATTTCTAGTACAAATGGGTTAGAACAAAATAAATCTGTTAGTTTAGAATTAGGTAGGGTGGGAGAACAAGACCCATTAGGCCCAGATTCATATGGATACTATATTTATGATAGTAATGATTTATCATATGAACTTGCTCCTATTTATGATTGGATTGAATTAGACGATGGACTAGGAACTACAATGAGTTTTGATGATGATGGAGATGGAAATGGTTCCAACTTAACAGAAGTAATAAACTTACCATTTACATTTAAGTTTTATGGAATTGATTATAATCAAATAACTGTTGCAGTAGATGGATATATGTCCTTTGGTAATAATGAAGTTGCATGTCACAGAAATTATCCAATACCTGGGCCAGGTGGACCTTCTCCAATGGTAGCTCCATTTTGGGATGATCTTAAGACTGGTTCTAGTGGTGCAATATATAAGTATGTAACTGATGAAATGGTAGTAATACAATGGGATTATCTTAGAACATATGAAAATAATGATCGTAATACATTTCAAATAATTTTATATAATTCAGAATACAATGATTATGAAACAGTAACAGGTGATGATGAAATTAAAATTCAATATTATGATTTTAATAACACAAGCAATGGTAGTTGGAGTAGTTATCCACCAATGCACACAGCCTATGCAACAATTGGTATAAAAAATCATTTAGGAGATACAGGACTTCAATATTCATTTAATAATGAGTATGCAAATGCCGCTACACCATTAAATGATAACGCAGCATTATTTATAACAACTGGAAGAGCGAATAACTATCTAATTGGTGATATTAATGCAGATGAATCAATAAACATTCTTGATGTTGTTCAACTGGTAAATCTAGTATTAGGAGCCGATACCCCTGATGGATATCAAATTATTGTATCTGATATAAATTCAGATGGACAAATAAATATTCTAGATGTTGTCCAACTAGTTAATCTTGTTTTAGGATAGTAATTTATCTAGAGAATTTTGTTCTAATTTGATCGATAATAATTACGCTATTAGGCACAAGTATTAATGTGATAAATGTTGAGAATAATACTCCAAATCCTAATGAAACTGCCATAGGAATTAGAAATTGTGCTTGCAGACTTTTTTCTAATAGTAATGGAACTAAACCAACAAAAGTAGTAATTGATGTTAATAAAATTGGACGAAAGCGTGCCTGACCTGACTCTATTGCTGCATCTCTAATTGATTTACCTTTATTGTGGTATCTATTTATAAAGTCAACTAATACTAAGCTATCATTAACAACCACACCAGATAATGCAACAATCCCAATCATTGATAAAATTGTAAAATTCATTCCAAGAAGTAAATGCCCAATCACAGCTCCTATAACTCCAAATGGAATTGCTGACATAACTACAAGAGGCTGTATATAAGATTTAAATGGTATCGCAAGAAGAATATATACTAGAAGAAGAGCAAGTACGTAATTATTACCTAAAGACGCTAAATTTTCATTTTGTTCTCTTTGTTCGCCTTCAAGAGAATAGCTTACATATGGATAATCAGATAATAGTTTGGGGAGAAAATCATTTTCTAAGTTTCTAACAATTTCATTGCTATTTGCTTTAGAGATATCAATGTCTGCTGTAATATTTATTGCTCTTTTTCTATTAATTCTTGTTATTGAAGGTGAACTAGTAGACTCATTAATTTTTCCAACTAATTTGAATGGAATTTCACGGCCATCAGGAGTTCTTATGTTCATATTTTCAAGGTTAGATATTTTTATCCTATCATCTTTAGGATATCTAATATTCACCTTTATTTCATCTCTACCTCTTTGAATAGTCTGAATTTCTTGACCGTAAAATGCCTGACGTACCTGAGTAGCTAATGATAAATTTGTTATACCATAATTTTCAGCTTCTGGTAAAATGGAAATATTTAACTGATCTTTTCCATCACTGTATGAGTCTTTAATATCAAATACTCCAATATAATTCTCTAAATGTTTTTTTATTTTACCAACGACTATGTTTAAATCACTAAAATCCAATCCAGTTAGCTGAATATTTATAGGTTCACCAGGATCAAATAATGATGCTCTAAACTGTAAATCTTTAACACCAACAATCTCACCTGTTTCTTGTCTCCATTTGTTTACAATATCATTCACAGCAACTAATCTATCTTCTCCACCTATTAACTCAGCCCATATAAATCCTTTGTGTGAACTATAGGAATAGGTTCCAATTCCATCCCCTCCTGGTCCACCAGTTTGCCCACTTGTATTTATTGATGCCATACCTACTGAGGTTAGAGTATTTAAAAATAATTTTTGATTTTTTGTATCTTGAAAATGTAAGTCTGTAGAAATAGCTGCTTTTTGAATTTTATCGATTGCTTCACTTGTCACATCAATAGGTGTACCTAGCGGAAATGTTACTTCTACTTGAATAACTTCTGCCTCGATTGGAGGGAAAAAACTAAACTTCAACCAACCACCACCAATAATTCCAATATTAATTAATAAAATAAATACAAAAATTGAAACTGTTAAAAATGGAACCTTAATTGATTTTTCTAAAAAGGGTTTATATTTATTTTTAATAAATAATTTCAATGCAGTTTCTATTTTAGATTGGAATTTCTCCCATTTTTTTGATATATGATTAAAAAAACTACTTTTATGTTTCTTTGATTTCATATGGGCTAGATGAGCTGGAAGAATTGAAAGTGATTCAATAAGAGACCAAAACAAAGTAGGTATAACAACTAAAGGGATAATGCGCCAAATCCTTCCTACAGAACCTTCAACAAAAAGCATAGGTGAGAAAGTAGCTATTGTTGTCAAAACTGCAAAAATTACAGGAATACCTACTTCATAGGCACCCTTGCTAGCTGCTATTTTTAAATCTTCGCCTTTTTCAATATGTCTATATATATTTTCTCCAACAATGACTGCATCATCAACAACAATTCCAAGCACAAGAATAAATGTGAAAAGAGATAATAAATTAATTGAAACATCTAAATATGGTAACATTATTAATGCTCCCATAAATGAGATTGGTATACCCAGTGAAACCCAAAATGCAAGTTTAGGCTTAAGAAATAAAGCTAACATAACTAATACTAGAAAAAGACCAAGTTTAGCATTTTTCATTAACAAATCAATTCTTCCTCTTAGAATTTTTGACTCATCATTCCAGGTTGTTAAGGTTATTCCTTCAGGAAGTATTTTTTGCGTTTTATCAATATATTCATTTACACTATCTGAAACCTTAATAGCATTTTGCTTACCAACTCTATAAATATTTATCAGTTTTGTAGGCTGACCATTAAATGTTAACGTAGCAGAGTCTTCTACAAATCCATCTTTTACTATTGCGATATCACCTAATTTTAATCTAGTACCATCTGCTTTTGTTAGAATGGTAATATTTTGAAAATCTAAACCATTGTTAGCTTGTCCATTAGTTCTAATCAAATATTCATTATTTTTTGATTCAATCTTTCCTCCTGGAATATCTATAGAAGATGACTTTACAGCTTTAATGACTCGATCAAATGTTAATGAATATTTTTTTAACTGACTTTCTGAGATTTCAATTGAAATCTCTTTTGATTTTAATCCTGAAAGTCTAGTTAATGTTATTTCAGGCAGTGTTGCAATTTCATCTTGAATTCTTTTTGCTATAATTGAAAGTGATTCTTCATTTAAATCTCCAGATACCGCAACTTGCATTACTTGAGACTGAATTTTAAATTCACTAATTATTGGATTTTCAGCTTCATCAGGAAAACTGGTAATAGAATTAACATTAGTTATTATTTCCTCTTTTGCCTTGGATATATCTTCACCAGGCAAAAGCTCTACATAGATTAGTCCTTGACTTTCAATCGCCGTAGATCTAATCTTCTTAATACTCTCTATACCAGAAATATTTTCCTCAACTTTTGTACAAATTGACTTTTCAATATCTTCTGGAGAAGCTCCAGGGTAAGGTACCGAGATACTGATTATATCTAGAACTGGAGCTGGGAAAACTTCCATTAAAATTTTAGGCAATGTGAAGTAACCTGAAATCAAAATGAGTGCCATGAATAAATTTGCAGCAACAATATTATTTACAAACCAATCTATTATATTTTTCATTATTTTATTGAGCTAATCTTATTTTCATTCCATCATACATCACATCTAAATTGGTCATACATAGTAATTCTCCTCTATCTAAACCTATATCTATATATGCCATATCATCAATAAATCTTAAAACATTAACTTGCTTGTAAACAATAGTGCTGTCAATATCATTTATGGTAATCACCTGATTATTTTTAATAAATTCACGATCTAAAATGTACAAACCATCAAATTTTTTGCCTATTATTTTTGCCTCAACAAATTGACCAACTCTCAACGGTATCTTATATTTATATGGTTGGCTAATTCTAGCAACTAATATTGCCATTCTACTTTTAGGATCTATTTCAGCTTCCATTCTTACAATATTCCCTTCCCATATAATTTGCTTACCGCCTAAAGTTCCAGCTAATAGTACTTGAGGTTGCTTATTTTTACCTATTTGAGAACCATCAAGAGGAATATCTAAAAATGCTAAATCTTGATCAGCAACAGGTAGTTTAACTTCCACATAATCGATAGCATATATATTTGCAATTAAATAACCAGGACCAATGACTGTACCTCTATCTACATTTTTTTGTCGAACAAGTCCATCATAGGGTGCCTTAATAGAAGTTTTTTCTAAATTCCTTTTTAATTTTTCTAAATTTGCCTCTGCTGCAGCAACTGTAGACTCAGCTTTTTTCAATTGTGGAATCTTTAATCGTAAATCTGACGCAATACCTGAGTTTGATAATTCCCATTGCTCTTTTTCAAAATTGGATTCTGCTAAAGCTATTGAAAGAGCAGTCTGTGCATCATCTAAACTTGCCTCAGCAGCCTTTATATCAAGCTCATAATCTCGTGAATCAATTCTTAATAAAATATCACCTTTCTTAAAAGATGAACCCTCATCAAGTTTGGGCGATACATAAACTACCTCTCCTCTAATTTCAGGATATAGCTGGCTTTCAGTCCTAGGTATAATTGAACCTTGTGAGACAATCTCTATATTTTTTGAAATTGGCTCTATTTTTTCAAATTCTACTAAAGGTATGATTTTTTTAACTTCTTCAGGTTTTACTTCAGGTGAACATTTAATTAATAGCGAACAAATTATAATTCCTAAACTTATTATACCAATAGGGTATATACTTGACATTTTAACTTTATTATTCACTGAAATCTCCTCCTAAACAAATCAATAAATCAATTCTATTATCTATTAATAATTGTTTTGCTAATATCATTCTACTCCTGGTATCAAACATTCTTTTTTGACTATCTATAACGGTAATCAAGTCAACTAAACCCTTATTATATCTCTCCTTTGATAAATCATAAGTGTCTTCGGCTTCTTTAAGAGCTTCACTTAATAATGCAACCTGATTGCTAAGCATTTGATCAAAGGATAGTTTACTTTCTATTTCTGAAAATGCACTAAGCAGCGAATTTGAATATTCAATCTGAGCTTTTTCATACATAGTTTTAGCTAAATCAATATTAGCATTAATTTTTCCACTTTGAAAGATTGGCAACAATACATTAGCCCCCAAGGACCATACAAACGCATCACCATTTATAATATCTATTAAATCTCCAGATGAAGTTCCAATAGAATTTGTCAGATTAAAACTTGGAAATCTTAATCTTTTTGAATATCCTAATTCCATTAGTGCAGCTTCTATCTTATTATATGATGAAACAATATCTGGTCTTTTCATTATTATATCAGAAGGCATACTTTTAGGAATTTCAGGGAGTGAATTAGTTAATAAATTTTCTACTTCTATTGTACCAGAAGGATATTTCCCGATTGATATTTCAAGTCTTCTTTTATATTGATCAAAACTCATTTTATTTTGTTCAAGTGATGCTTTAGAAATTAACAGATTTGATTTAGCAAGCTTATAATCTAATAATGAAGCACCTATTCCTTTATTGTATCTATCTTCAACAATATTAAATATATCTTGATTTGCATCAACTGAAGCTTTAGACAAATTTACTTGCTCACTTGCTTGAACAGTAGAAAAATATATTTTTACTGCTTGTGATATAATTGAAAACCTAAAATATTTAAAGTCATTTTGATTACTTAGAAAATTTTTATCTATTGCTTTATTCTTTGAACGCATTTTATTCCATAGATCTACTTCCCATTGACTAGAAAGATTTAACCTATAGTTTTCAGTTATTGAGGTTTCTGCAAATTTGATAGTTTCCCCATCAGGAATAGCAATCTCTATATCATCGAATTGAGTTCCTTTATTATTAGTTTGCATTGCACTACTTGTAAAGCTTGAAGATATATCAGGAAATAAATTATTCTTATTAATAATTGATAGAGCTTTATTTGCATTTAAAGATAATAAGGCAATCTCTAAATCATAATTATTTTCAATAAATTGATTCATTATTGTATCTAATTTTTCATCCTTAAATAATTTCCACCATTCAGATGAAATATTATTTCCATTAGATAACTCAGTTGTAGATAACCAATTATCCACATTAATATGAGGAGTAATATTAACTTTTAATTTATCATTATCAATATTTTTTACAGCGCAAGCAGTAAAAATAAAACATAAAGTATATAGAAAAAAATTTATTACTATATTCAAATTACTGTCCTTAGAATCCAGGTAATTATTGCAATAGCAATAACTATGACTGAAATAGGCTTTATAAATTTATTTTGATACATTAGCTCCTAAAAATTAGATTTGCACGTTTTGCACGTTAATATAGTATAATTATTTATTTTATCCACTATGCTTTTTCATTTTACTTATAGCTTTTTCATTAAAAAAACCATAAGACATAATTGTCCTTAGGTGATCTATAGTTTCATTTAACTCTAATTCATTACTATTGAGAAAGTCAGGTTGAAATGTTGAATTAATTATATTCATGTAAATACTAGCGCAGGTCGATGGTTCAAGATAAGTTCTTAAGTATGATTGAGATTTAGCTAATTTAAAAATTTCCATATATACAGTTTTCCTATCCAATCTATGCTTTTCAATGATATCCCAAACTTGTGGATGTCTGGCCTTTATATATGTAAGTTTTTTTAAATTTAACTTATTCGCAAATTTAATATGATGATTTCGCACTTCAATAAACTGAATGATAGCATCATCTTGATTATTAATTATTTCTCTAAATTCACTACTTAGCTTTTTCAACCTAAAGTCTATTATTTTTTTTATTAAGACTTCTTTTTTAGAAAAATAATTATAAATAGTTTTTTTACTCATAGATAAAGAAGATGCAAGATTCTGTACAGTAAAGGATCTAATTCCATTTCTTATTACAGAGTTAAAACCTTCTTTTAATATGATTTTCTTAGTTTTATCCATTGGAAACGTTTTTTGTTTATATCGTTCCCAAAAATAAATATGGTCCAATTAATAATACAAGAAGTATTTATTTAATTAAATCTATTATCTCTTTTGAAAGTGGGATAGTTTTTGGTGAGAATCTCTTTATTAATTTTCCATTTTCATCAATAAGATATTTTGAAAAATTCCAAGATGGACCACTATCGTTCCAACCATTTTGGCTTGAATCAGAAAGCCATTTATAAACATCATGCATATTACTACCTTTAACATTAATCTTCTCAAACATGGGAAAAGATATTGAATAATTCGTTGAACAAAAATTGGCAATATCTTTATTAGTTCCTGGCTCTTGCCTTAGAAATTCATTAGATGGAAACCCTAAAATAACAAGATTTTCTGAATATTCATTATAAAGTCTTTCAAGGCCAGCATATTGATTTGTCAACCCACACTTAGATGCAACATTTACGACTAAAATTTTTTTTCCCTTATAATCACTCATGGATATCTCCTCACCAAATATTGATTTTGCTTTTATATCATAAAAGCTTGTAATTGGATTAGTTGGCTGTTGCTTTTCCTTGCTTCCTTGAGCTGCGATGAAAGAAAAGATAAGAATTGCACCTACAATAAGAATTGTAAATAAATATTTAGTTTCCATAATTTTCCTTGATTTTTTTATTTAAATAAAATAGGGCTAATAAGCTAGATGAACATGTAGCTGATAATATAAGTAGTGTATTAAATAAACTATAGTTAAATGTTAAAATATTTAATTTCATCAAAGAAAAATAGCCCAAAGGACCAAATATAGCTCCACACAAGCCAATAATTATCGACTTATCTTTAAGTAAATACATTGAGTGATTTATTGTAATTCCTAAACTAACCCACATACATATTGTCCATAAGGGTGGGAATAAATTATTATCAAATAAATATCCAGTATATTTAATAATTCCTGTATTTAAATAAGCTCCTTCATATATAATTGCAATTAACATACAATAAATGATAAAAATAATTTCATATTTATTCTTTGAAAAAAATGTAAAATGTAAAAAAGAGATAATTAATGTGATTAGAATGGGCATGTAAAATAAATTATATATAATGCTAATAATTGTACCCCACCATATAATATAAAATAAAACTGCATTAATGATTTTTGATGATTTTATACTCATCTAAGGTATTTTAACTCTTCAACAGAAAATGGAATTTCATTTATATCAAATTCACTAAAATATTTTTTACTAATACAAGAATTACCATCTGAAAGCATAATGAGTTGATCTTTTGTAACGGGAAACCAACTAAATCGATCAAAAATAGATGCTAATAATTTTATAGCTATAAATGGAACTGGAATACTATACTTACGTTTTTTACATACCGATGAAATAATTTGCAATATTTCTTTCCAAGAGAATTCATTCACACCACCTAATTCATAGATTTTAAAATTTGAACTTTCTAAATTAATTGACTTTGCAAAAAACTCTGCAATATTCCTAACATGAATTGGACTCATTTTCATCGATCCTGCGTTCGATAATTTTATACCATTAAAAAATAAAGGTAATGGTAGAGGAATATTAATTATATCTCTTTTAACTTGAGAACAAAACTCAATTTTTCCTCTAGGATTCCCAAATATAATTGAAGGTCTAAAAATAGTCCAATCCATTTTACTGTTAATCAGATATTGCTCAGAAGCAAACTTGCTTTTTTCATATCCAGTCCTACATAATTCAACTTTATTTGCTGACATTAAAATAAATTTTTTAATTCCCGCCTTTTCGGCCATTTTCATTGCATGAATCGCAAGATCTTCATGAATAGCCTTAAAATAAATTCCTTCACTTGGGTATTCTCTAATTATTCCAATATTATATATTAGGCAATCAAAATCTTGTAACTCATGATAAAGGTTATCTGAAAATAAATCAATGACAGATTGTTGACAATTTTGATCAATTAAAGAAACCTTATTTCTATTTATTAATTTTACGGTATACTTTTGCTTTAATAGTTCTTGTACTATATAACTTCCAACAAAACCTGAGCCTCCTAATATTGCAATTTTATTCATCAAATATAATTTATTTTAAAGTATTAGGTTGACAATCAATATAATGTCTTGAATGTTAATAATTCCATTGCTGTTCATATCTCCTGCATAATAAGAACTCCCAACTAAAATATCATTACCAAGAATATGAGCTACAGTATTAACAATGTCTAAAATATCTATATTTTGATCACTATTAACATCACCTAGAATATAAATGTAGTTATCTAACTCTTGTATTACATTTTCTATTGTTATTTCTGCTGCATTTCGTGCAGTATCCCAATCTATAAGGCCTCCAACATGAACATGGCCAGATAAAAAACATGGATTTTCACTATCAAATTCATATAAATCATGATACCAAACTCCATGATAACCCATAAATTCTGATACGAATCTTCCAGGATCTCCATTTATATCAATATAAGAATTGAGTTCTAAATTTGATGAATTTACTGCATCAACAATAGATTGCATTGGTAGAGTAGAATTTCTTAGAAAATTTACATCTACATTATCATCTGGTGGATTTGGAGTTGGATAAATAGGTGAAAAATAATCACCATACCAATTAGTTCTATTGTAATAATTATATTCAAGTTCCCAACTATAATCAATGTAACCTCTTGAAAATGTAATTATAGATATTGGATTTAAATTTGGAATCAATGACCAAAAGTCCTCCGAAGTATCTTGATAATCAACCTCAAAATTACCATAACCTTGACCACAATTATTGCAATCTGGGTCTTCAAATTCTGGGAAAAATGCGATTATATCATAACCTAATTCTCTCCAATTTTCTCCCTGCCAACCTTCTTGATTCAAAGTTGAATCTTGGCTAAAATGTCGTATCATTTCATTAGTTGGGGGCCAAAAGCCCGTAACAACAATTACAGGATTATCTCTTTTTCTAGGAATTTGAGAATAATGTTTCTCATTATCTAAATCTAATTCTTCCAACGATGAAACTTTTATTATTTTAATACTATAATCTATCAGATTAGAAGAACTAGGTAAAACACACTGTACAATAAAGTCTGAAGAATGTATAGGTCCTATATCTAATTGTTTTTTATTACTATAAATATAAAATGGACCAATAACTACATCTGAATTACTATCGATTATAAAAAATTTAGATTCATCAGGGATATTGTCATAACTCAATGATACTTTATATGAATCAACAGACTCTGTCAAAATATTTGTTTCAAATATTTGCTTATTTGCTGCAAATATAATGTTTGAATTTTCCTCTAATCTAAAATCTAAATTATCTCCTAAACTATCATCATCAATATATATAATTTCAATTTTATCATTTTTTTCAGAAAAAATATTTGAGGTTTCAAAAGGAACTATTTGAGCAAAAATAAAATTGATAAATAGAGCTATTATGTTCATTAATATCCTCACTAGATTTTAAGATTTATTGAAATTTTATTATTTAATGGGTTTAGAAATAATGATATGTTTTCATTATTTGTATTAATACTAGTTGTATAAAAGATGCTTGAAATTACACTAATTAATGCTCCAGCCAATACATCTTCCCAGTAATGTTTTTCAGCATATACTCTACTATACCCAACAAATGAAGCTAAAAATATAGCAGGAATACCCACTTTAGATCCATATCGATTATTAATAAACATAGCTCCTGCAAATGCCGCAGAAGTATGTCCTGATGGAAATGATTCACAGCAATGTCCATTTGGTCTTTCTTTTTTAATAGTGTATTTTAAAATATATGTTAATGATAAAGATGAAAGATATGTTTTCCAAAATTGTTTCCTGCCAATAATATCATTAGAATAATATGTATATCCAAGTCCTGATAGCGGGATTGCAATTTGAAATAAGTCACCTACTCTTTCAATAGGGGGCCTATTTTTATCATTCAAATAAAGAGGATCAAATCCAATAGATAAAGCTATATTAAATAACATTAATATTGTAATTAACCTTACTACCATAGCACCAATATATAATTAATCAATTCAACTACATCAAGAATATCAATGCTTTCATCATTGTTTAAATCTGATACCAAAATTTGCTCATAACTAAAAGACTCAGGATTTAAAACGTAGTTAACAATTAATACTACATCAATAATATTTATTGAACCATCATAATTGATATCTCCAATCATAGCTTCTTCGGAGCCGAGATATAAATTTTCATCTCCCTCTTGGTATGGGACATAAGAAACTGGTAAATAAAACATTTCATCTGTAGTATCATCTCCCCAAAAGACATACTGAGGAGGGTTATTGGGATTATTAGGATTATTCGACGTATTGTCATATATAGCTTTTGCATGAACAGTTGAACCTGCTGGAATGTGAATCATATAATCAGGGTAGTAAAAATTTTGCCAATCAAAATCCCAATTTTTAATTTTAATAAATGGAATAGTGTCATTTATAGATGTAACAGCAAATACTTCCCAAGACTGTCCTAATAAGTGAGAGTGTGGGAAAAAACTTACTATACTTAAATCATCCGGTACATATACAGTTTCATGAATTTCTGTAACTTGATGGGGAGGTAGTGCAAAAGAAGTATTAATCATTGTAAATGATTCTACTTCTCTTTCAACTAGGTTTGTTTCGGTAGTAAAAATATTTACCTCAGATAAATCTTCCATATCATCTAAAACTGGAGCATAATGCATTTGAACAATTAAATCCCAACCAGCTGGAATTTTTTGAGCTAAGCCATGCTTCCATTTATTTGGTTTTGTCCCTGGAGCGTAGCCACCAAGAAAATCCGTCATTATCGGTACTCTAAAATCTCCATAACAATCATAACCATATTGACTATCTTCGAGCTCGAGTTGATCAGCACTATTTGGAGGGACTGCGACTACCAATGTATGATGTACAGCCTCATTATTTCCTGGTCTAACTTCCATCGCAGTAATATATAAATCATCATCAGAAATTGATTCAAATACAAAACATCTATAATAGTCTTCATAATTACCTTCAATATAAGTACTTTCTTCCATAGTTAGAACATAGTCGGGGCTACCTATTGCTGAACCCTCGGTGAATTCTGGAATTGGATATTCTAAAGATGGGTCTCCCTGAAGTGCACCATCATCAATCCAATCTGAAAAAAATTGCACCTGTTCATCAGTCAGAAATCTTTCACCTACCAATGAGCTGTATTCACGGTCAGGTTGCCAAGGCGGCATTATTGGCTGTCCATGTCTAAGATCTTCTGGAGTTGCTATGGCAGCTAAAATCCAATTTCTATTATTATAGACCTCAGAATAATTTGTTAGATTCAAAAATGCTCCAATTTCACCCTGTCTATGACACTCAGTACAATTATTATAAATAATTGGTGAAATATCTTGGCTAAAATTCACTGCATCAATTTGATGAAATAGTATGATGACAATAATAGCTAGCTTTATTATTCTATTTTTCATAATATTTTCTTTCTTTAAAATAAATTAATAATCAATGGACACTTATAGAGCTACTACATTTATTTATAATTTAGCAATTTTTCTGGTATTTTATGCATTTCTATATTCGAATAATGAATACAACATCACTTGGCAGGAAAGTAGACGAGTACATTCAAATTTTAATTGGTATACCATAAAAACAGATAATTTTAATGTTCATTACCACAAAGAAATTGAAGAAATTGCTCTTTCAGGTGCAAATATTTCTGAACAAGTCCTTCCAACCCTATTAAAACAAGTGCAACTAGATGAAATACCAATTATTGATATTATTTTAACAAGTGAAGATGAGAATATGAATGGTTTTGCAACATTTACCAATACTACATTCATATGGGTAGATCAAAATGATGCATCTATTTGGTTAGAAAACCAAAAATGGCTTGAACAAGTGATTTCACATGAATTACAACATATTGTATACTTTAATAAAGTTAAGACATGGCTTCCTGAACCATACTCCTTAGGCATTGGGAATACACCATCATGGTTTGTTGAAGGTATTGCTGAATACTATACTGAAAATTGGAGGCCATATAGATCGGAGATTAAGCATAATTTACATGTATTAAAGAATACTACTTCAGGCATGGGTCCACATCATAATGGTTTCTCTAAAGTAAAGCTAATGGCAGAAACATATGGAGATTCTTGCATAGTTAACATTCTCAATTATCGAGATAAATACAATCTATATAATTTCAAAAAAGCATTTAAAGAGAATACAGGTGTAAGTGTGAAAAAATTTGAAGACTATTGGAGAAGAACTATAAATACATACTACTATGGAATTAGATCTCAAAAAGAAACATATGATGATATTGGTGAGCCTCACTCTCTTCCAATTTTAGAACTTAGCTCATTAGTTTCAAGCTTTAGATTTAGCTCTGACAGTATAAATGTTGCCTTATTAGGTAAAGAAAACAAAAATAATAACTATCAATCATTATTTATTGCAACTATTGACACAAGCTTAGAACAAAAAAATAAAGAAAAATATAAAAAAAATGAAATTGATTTTGGGAAATTTCACGAATCTATGAGTTGGTCAAATAATAACCAATATCTAGCATATTCGAAATATCATTATGCAAATAATAATTCTAGAGTATTTGATTTATGTTTATATAATACAAATACTAAATCTAAAAAATGGATAACAAATGATTCCAGGGCAAGCTACCCAATTTTTACGAATGACAATCATATTATTTTTGTAGCCCATAAGAATTCTGTATCCAATCTATATAAAATTGATATTAATAATATTGATGATATAGTACAATTAACAAATTTTACAGATGATATTCAAATAGTAACTCCTTCTATTTCTAAAAATGGGAATAAAGTCATTTTTGGGATGTCAAATCTAACAGGAAATCTCGATGTTTATATTTTAGATTTAATTACAAACGATGTATCTAGAAAAACTTTTAATGAATCTGTAGATTATCTACCAATTTTTGATGATAGCAATAATATTTTTTTCACAAGTCACCGAACTGGTATGCCAAATATTTTTCAACTTGATAAAAATAATTCAATAACTCAATTGACTGATTCTTATGAAGGTGTATGGTCAGTTCAATTAAATCCAAAAAATAATTACATTTTAGCAAATACTTTAAATGACGTTGACTCAGTTCGAATTATAAAAATCAATCCAAAAAGAATCATAAATACAAATGACTTAAACCTTAATCAAAAATTTTACCTTTGGAAATATAAAGAACCTAGATTGAAAATAATATATAATGAGATTGATAGAGATAAAATTGACTATACTGAGTCAATTCAAAAGTATAAATTAAGAAATAATATTAAACATATATTTTCATCAATTTTTCCACTTCCCGGAATCATCGTAACATCAAATTGGTCTGATAGAATTGGAAGAAATTTATTTCTTTTTTCAGCAGGAACATACAATTACACCCTAGAAAATTTTCAAGAAAATTTTTCACCTTCATTTTTTGTATTTAGCTATACCAATGCACTAAATGGACCACTATTTGGTTTGAATTATTTTTATAACAGTAATTTTTTAGCAAGATTATATGATAATGGTAGTTTATTAGAAAAAAAAGATGGACTACATTTTTGGACAAGTTATACATATAATAATGGAAACAACTATTATGCCAATCATGACATAAAAATCGAATTAGAATCATCTGATCGAAAATCGATAATGTTCTATGATTCTTTGTATGTTAATAATATAGAAACTGAAGGTGATAGTATATTTATAGCAGATAAGTATGGGCTTCCAATCCCTGAAGAAGGATATGAAAATACTCTCACATTCAATTATAAGTATAAAAATAAAAAACCTAATTCTAATAATTGGTACTTACCAACCCAAGGACATGGGGTTGAAGTTAAAGCTATTTTCGGACAAAAGGGTTGGAATTCTTATTTTCAAAAAATTGCTATTGATAGCTACTTTAATTTCACTTTGAATTTAATCACATTTTATCAGCGCCTTAAATTTCAAACTATGTATGGAGATGTTTTCCTTCAAGACCAAATTTGGTTTTCTCAGGATAGTCCAATTTATGTTTCAGGGCAAAGAAGTGGAAACATTTTTAATGAAAATCTTTCTCCACGAGGCTGGAATGGTGGAGCGGTAATTGGAGATAAAATGTTATTTAATACAACCGAAATTAGATACCCACTATCTACCTCATCCTTTCCAATAAATTTTTTAGGTACAAGCCTAGGCCAATCATCCATTGCACTGTTTCAAGATTTTGGCATAATTAATAAAAATAGTATTCATACAATTGGCTATGAGGCAAAGATTTCTATTTTAAATTCAAATAACCCAATATTGTTTCTAAGTTATGGTGAAGCACAAACTATTAATAGATGGATTGATAATAAAAGACCATATAGTTATATTCAAATGTCTCTAATTAATCCATTTTAAACAAACTAGGACTTTAAATATGAAAAGAATATATGAGTTTTTGTTAATTCTTTTGGTAGGACTATTTGTATATATCGTAATCGACAGTGCTACAGATCAAATAATTCTTAAAAGTAAAATTGATGAATCTAAGAAAGTTATTTTACGCTAGATAAAATATCAAAAGCTGCGTTCAACCCTCTTCCGGTAAACGTTAATAAATTCATATTTTGATCAACTAAATTTATACAAGGATATCCAGTAGGCTTCATCCATTGATGAATATCTCTATATTCATCTGCTAATATAGCAATTTTATTATTAGGATATTTTTCATGCCAATTAGAAACTGTTTTATAATTTGCAGGCTCTCTCATTTCATCTTCAAATAAAATTGTAATAAATAATATTTCATCATTCTGTATTCTATCATATATAATAGAATACTCATCCTTCCACCATCTATTTTTCTTTAAATTTGAATAGTCTCCCGAAGAAAGCCAATCAGATAGTCCCTGACATGGGCTACACCATGCTGCACCAAATTCAACTACAATCTGTTTACCTTGCATTGCAAAATCATAAATATCAACATATTCACCATATTGATCAACTCCAATAAATCTTGGAAAGATATCTCCTATTTTTGGTGTACAAAAATTACTTCCTCGAGGAGACTTTTTACAATTTTGATTAATACAATCTTTATTTAGCACACATTCACAACTTACATTATTTGGGCATGATATAGGAAAGTCTATACCTTTTATTATTTCTTTGTTTGAATTATATGGCCATGAACCAAGATAGTATTTATCAGAACTATCCTTTGGATTGGTACCAAGTTCTAATTCAACTTTATCAGAATAGCCATCACCATCAGTATCAATACATAATACAAATGAGAGAATAATAAATGTAAAAATTTTATAGTATCTATTCATTTTATTTACCTATTTAAAATAATGTTTATACAATTAATAATATCTAAAATATCAATGGTTTCATCTTGATTGATATCACCAGCTAAATTTTGATATTCTGAGGGCATGATTTCAGCTAATGAAATATTAATTAATATAATGATATCTTGAATATTGATTATAGTATCTTGATTTAAATCTCCAACAAGAATTTCAAAATTCTCATATAAAATAAAATCCCAAATACCCCTCCCATATGTTCCAAATCTCGCAGTAAGTAATTCAGGAACGTATTCAACTGACCAATATGTTTGGTCAGTTCCATTAAGACCAATAATATCTTCCCATAATTGTTGGTCTTCAGAAAAGGCAAAGGCACCTACAGCGGTAGCAGCAAAAATAAAATTTTCATTTTCAGTAGATGCTAAATCATATACCAAGGTACTAGGCATACCCTGGCCCATATTAGAAAAAGAATTCCCATGATTAAAAGTAACAAATACAGGAGGGTTAGAGTACCCACTTCCAGCAATAATAACTTTACCTAAATCTATTTTAGATGGTAAAATCTTAGAACCATAAAAATAGTGAGAATCAGGACCAGAAAATCCTGGAGAAGCAGTCCAATTAATACCAGAATCCTCACTGTAATAAAAAGTACCATTATATGTTAAAGCGTATCTATGAGATGGATCAATTGGAGAATATGCCAAAGCAGTAACTGTATTATTAAAATTAAAATCAGATTCACTAACATCTATTGTACTGCCGGATCTTGTTAATTTAATAATATGATTGCCACCAGCTAATCCCCCTCCAGCTATATATACAGATGAAGGATCATTAGGATCTTCCATTAATGGAGGCATCCATAAATGACCAGTCATATCAAAATCCCATGTAATTCCATTTATATTTGTTGAAGCGTTAGGGTAATACATTGCAAAACCTGGATAAACTGACCATATACTAACTCCATTATCACCTGAAACTAGATGACCATAATCTCCGCTAATAACCTGTTCAAAATCATAAATATCGTATAGTTGATTTACTGATCTTTGAAAACCTTGATCTTGGCTACCCGCAAAAATTTGATATGGAGTAAATTTCTTTGTGTATGTAGAATAATACTGACTAATACCCAAACCACTTAAAGATTGATTATTTACATTGATTAGTTGATCTGAAGAATTATATAAACCTCCATCTGTACTAATGTATGTAATTTCATCTCCATTATTATTTTTTAGGAATTGCACCTCTGGAATATCTGCATGTAAATATATTTCAGGATTTTCATAGTACTCCCACCAATCATTGACTTTTTCCCAATTAGTACCCGCATTAAGACTTTTATATAAATCAATTCCTCCAATTGTAACTAAATTCATATTATCATATGAGCAGCTGTAACTGTTTCGAAAGAATGTGTATGATGGCAACTCTCCTTTGTCTAACCAAAATATTCCATCATTATTTGAAAAATAAGATCTTGTTCCAATTTTTGCATGAAAATGATATTGATCATTATTTTGCAAATCCTTACCACCAGAAATAATATTTTCACCTTGATTCTGAGGGCCAGCGTTTGCAATATAATTAATACTATTATCATCTATACTTATTGAAAATAAATTCCCATTGTTTAGAAAATATACATCAGATAACTCATATCTATCTGTCCAAATATCATATGCCTTTTCACTTTCTAGAGGAGTTGAATATATTTCATAAAAACTTTCACCAATATTGTCTGATCTAAATATTTTTATTGTTGAACCACTATCCCATTCTTTAGTTAAAACAAAAATTACTGGGTTAGTATTGGTATCATTATATGTAACAATTGATCTATAGATCTCGCCCCATGACTCAACTCCATTAAGACCAGATGATTGATTTATGGTAAATCCCTCATTATCTGAATAATAAAACTTATTTCCACCACTGATTAAAAGTCTATTTTGCCTGGTAGATTGATTTTGAACAGCCCTTAACATATTTATATTATCAATCTGCATATAATCATTTGCACAAACCCATCCCTCACCATTAATAGAACCGATCCAAATATTTCCACCAGATGATCCGCAATATATTATTCCAGCATCAAAATCAACATCAATAGTATGAACTCTACCTGCTAAATTATTACTACCTCTTTCCTCCCAAAATCCTTCTAAATCGCGATCTAAAAAAGATTCTAAATTGTCTTTTATTGTATCTGGATTATAGTTACTTCTTGTTAATGTTAATTCTTTAGCTCTTTCTTCTCTATATGAATGATTTACTTTTTTCCAATCAATATCAGAAGGTGCTTTGTGCATCATTTCAAAATACTTTTTTCTATTTTCTTTATGGATTTTTCTATTTTTTTTCTTAATGGAAAATTCTGTTGGAGCTGGTATTTGATCATTTGACTTAGTTGAAATATTTATATCGTTATAAATAAATATAACTGATAAGATTAAAATTATAAAAAATGAGAATCTATAGTGCAAACCTATACTATTTATCATTTTTAAATTCTTCTACCCTAGTATTAATATTGTTTCTTAACTCAAGAAGCCAATTTGTATTTTTAGACTTTAAATGTTCATCAAAGAAACCAATAACAGCGGTATTTGTTACATTTAAAATTTCTTCGCTTTCAAGCCCACTCGATAATTGAAACGATGATGATAGTTTAGATATGTGAGGTGAATCAGTAAAATCCATGTGGTTAGCACCCT
>MDTB01068671.1_pt1 | contig 19842 bp, 23 predicted proteins | sample 811161 | NCBI WGS metagenome assembly MDTB01 (sample SAMN05326650, study PRJNA326480) | marine metagenome | isolation source: seawater | place: Mediterranean Sea | collected 2009 | reverse complement strand
TTAATAGAGTGATGGATAAAAGTTGTCCATGTTAAAAAATTGATAGCTAAGAATTGGGGTTGGGTTAATTTTTCATAATCTAATAATGGCATCATTACAAAAATGGCAGAATAGTTGTGTCTATCGCATATATTGGTACAGAATTTAATAGTTAAACATAACAATATGTTGCTTAAACTGAATAATATGCGAAAAGACATTGATAATATCTTTGTTGTTAAACAATCTTTAATATAAATTATCTATACTAATATTAAATGGCGAGTAGGGTTTTAAATAAAAGACGTTTTAAAGGTAATGAAGTGGGTTTATTGTTATTAAATTCATTATTAATAACTCAGTGGCTAATAACAATATTAGCGCTTGGTATATTCATTTATAATAATATTTTACATCGAGGCTCTCTAAAATGGGCTAATGAATTAGCGCAGTTTATGAAACCATTACAGATGATATTAGGAGCATCCTTTTTAATATGGTGGTTGCGTTCGAATAAGTGGGAATCTAAAAATTTGCCGGTAAATACAAAAATCCGGATGTTACTTTTCCAGTACAGTATCGTTTCTCTATATTTAGCATTTGATAGCGTATCTAAAACTTGGGATAGTAAGTTAAGCGATTAGAAAGGGTCTGCGTGTTATAGAACATATAAACCAAAGTTAGTTGAAGAATAAAAACATTTCTTAATTCAATTTCTTTCCAAGAAAAAAGTATAAGCATATATGAAAATAAAAGCGATGTCATACAACGACAAGCGGCGGTATATCCGTAAATATTATGGACATCATTAATGAGATTTACAAATAGGCAACAATTGTGATCGGCGTATCGAACAATTGTTGTCATATTTATTTAATGAATTTTGGTAAATATCTATAAATAGCTTCAATATTATAAAAACGAAGTTATATGCCCAATAACATCGTAGCACAATTCGGGTTTAGTGGGCACTATATCTCTAAGATATACGTGAGAAAAAAGACGTGTTCGGTATTGAATATATTCGTAAATAACCTTTCTCCCCCAATATAAGTATGTTTCTCCTCGTAGAGCTTTTTTCTCTTCGAGGAGCATAATTTCTTTTTCATCTAAAATTTTGTAATCATCGACATAAAGGCCTCGGTGTAATAGCATATTAAAAACTCGATGGGCGGTTTGTTCATCGTGAAAAGGGTATCTTTCAATATATGGTAGAATGTGTTGAGAATTTATAACTGCACCAGCATTACATAATATGCGTATCATTTTCAAAACTCGGGTGGCGTGTCTTTGATAGTAGGTTTCTTCGTAATTTTCCTGAATGGTTTTATCTCGGGTGAAAGCATTTAAAAGACAAGTGATAGGCGTTAAATCTTCCCAATTTGTATTGATTAAATTAGGTTCTTTTTTCAACATTCTTTTCACGGCAAGATGGTCAAAAGCGGAAATACGCCCCCAAAAAGTACTGCCCTGGGGCCTCGGTATAACTCTACCAGCCAAAGAAGGGGGCCTATCGCGCGTAGGATCTTTAGGGGCATAACAATTCAATGGATGTGATAAAGAAAAGGTTGTATCATATTCACCAGTAGAATTTCTACTATTAGTATACACAAGTGACATCAAAACCTCGAGATGGTACTTGTCTATAGACATAGACTTTTAAATAGATTATTTGGACCACGAAGGGTCGAGCTAGGGGGTATTAGTGGCTAACACCTGTTAAGGTGCCTTTTTGGCATACCCCGAACCAAAAATGTTCGGCTGTGTACACAGTCTTTTTCCAGGCAATTGTAGTAGGGCGTATTCCTTTAAGTAATCCTATTTTCTGGTAAGTTGATATGCTATGTATAGTAATGTTATAAGTAACCATAAAGATACCACTATGAGATATGCTCTGGTTCGTTTATATTCGCTTAATGCTATGTCGTAAACTATGGCTAGAAAAGAACCCAGAATACAGGAAGTGGTGTATGTTTTTGCGTAATCTTTTATATTGTCGTCTGTTATATTGAAACTTATTAATAAACTCACAGGTGCTAGAATGAATGCCTTCCCGGCTATTCGGTCAACTTCGTTGTAAATGAATTGCTGAAGTCCAACGATGGTGCCCATTAGTATTGCGTTTTTTACATATCTTAATCTATTGTTTTCGGGCATTTATTAGATAACAAAGAAAATAATAAATCTACTTAAATAGTCGACACTTCTAATATAGAAATAAGCGCGACCCAACGACTATGGCATCTTTAATCAAACACGACAGTCGCCACCCCAAATTAATAGCGCTTTACAACATCCCGCAGACCGAACAAAAAAGTCAAGCTTGGCTTAACCAAAGAAAGAAGTATCTAACAAGTTCTGATGCTGGAACGGCGCTTGGTCTTAACCATTACCAAAAACCCATCGAGCTACTTTTTAGCAAATGCGGAGCCGGTGAGCCTTTTAGCGGAAACGAGGCCACGAGGTGGGGAGAAAAATACGAGGACGAGGCAATCGAGCACTATTGTAACGCGATGGGTATGAAACAACACGAGTTTGGTTTAATTCCTTGGGAAGATGTAGCTCGGGCCCCGGATGACCTGGTTATACCCGATTCCCATTTTCTGGCCGGTAGCCCTGACGGGGTGGCCCTGCCGCAGACGGAGCTTGAAGATGGGGACCCTGTACTTTTAGAAGTAAAGTGTCCATTTAGGCGTAAAATAGAGCTTGGTCAGTGTCCCGAGCATTATTATCCTCAGGTGGTGTTGAATATGTATATATGTAACGTAAAGCACGCAGCCTTTATTGAATACAAACCGGCACCGGCTGGTCAGTTCGATGCTATGACTTTGAACATAGTTCACTATGAACGCGATGATGATTGGCTTAGGGAGAATATCCCACGGCTTAAGGAATTCTGGGGTCAGGTGGAATATTGGAGAAAGAACGGAATTGAAAACCATCCCGAGTATAAAAAATATGCTTGGACACCGGAACGTATAGCCAAGAAAGTTGCTCGGGACCAAGCAGCCGAAGAAAAAAAGCGAGCGGCAGAGTTGGCAACTGTTAAGGAAATGTCTGCACCGTGTATGCTAGGCGATGATAGCGACGAGGACGATTAAATAACTAAAAGAAATACCCCTGTTATTATTTAAGCTTACACCCGGTGTATACGTACTAATGGGCATTCGCAATCTTATGACGGTTATCAAAAGACATTGTCCCGAAAGCACTTGGAATAGTATACTAACGCTAGCAGAGTTACCTAGACCGAATGGTTATTCTCGTGTGGCAGTGGATACGAGTATTTTGTTATATAAATATAGACACGCGAGTACGAAATCGCATAAGGATCTTCATATAACAGGTTTTATAAACCGTGTTATATTTTATTTTCAAGCCCGCACAATCCCCATCTTTATTTTTGATGGTAAGCCGCCAGAAGAAAAGGCAGAAACTCTAGCAGAAAGACGCGAGGCTCGGGAAAAGGCAGAAGAGCAAATAAGGGTGCTTGAAACTCAAGTTGAATCGCAAGAACTTACAGACCACGCCAGACAAGAACTCAAGGATAAGTTGGATAACGCCCGTAATAATTTGGTTTATGTTAAGCGTGAACATTTTCAGGATGTTCGGCGTATTTTGGAATATTTAGGAGTAGCATATTTTGATCCAAGCGAGTATGGATTGGGCGGTGAAGCAGAACATATATGTTCTACTATACAAAAGCGCGGTTTGGTAGATCATGTAGTTACGGATGATACAGATACTTTTGTTTTTGGAGCAACATCGGTATTGCGTTCTTCGACGGGTGGTAAGGTTCAGCATATGTTTTTGAATAGTATATTGGAAGGTTTGGAAATGACATATATGGAATTTGTGGATTTTTGTATTATTGCGGGTTGTGATTATTGTAATACTATACCCAGGGTTGCTTCGGCGGGAGCCTATTCGGCTATTAAAAAGTATAAAAATATTGAAACTTGGCTAGAAACACTTCCCGAAAGTACACAAGAAACCGATGCTTATAAATTATTTGTTAAACAATATTCTAAGGCAAGGCAGATATTTATAGAAGAATATCCTGATATTCCTGACGAATTGTTAAGAACGCCTATAAATGTGGGCGAATTCAAGGAAGATGAATTTGTTGAGTTTTTGAAGGGAAGAGGTTGGGAAAGTACGAATATTGTAAAAATTGTAAAAAAAATTAAGGTTTCGCGCTTAAAAATGGCGACCGAATCAAGGATATCGGCGCGTTCGTGAAATAAGCCAAAATCCTGGATTTTTTTTCAGGATGTCCATCAAAAAAAAATCGCCGCTCTTATTAACAAAACCCAAATATAATGTTAACCCGTGAAGAGTTCCGCCAGCTTTTCGGCCTCCCCAAGCGCCGCGTAGCCGCCAAGAAGTCCACCCGCAAGGCCCGCAAGCCCGTCCGCAAGACCCGCAAGGTCGCGCGCAAGACCGCCCGCAAGCCCGTCCGCAAGTCCGCGCTCGGCCGCAAGGTAGTCAAGAAGACCACCTCCAAAAACATCAAGCTCGGTAAGAAGCTTGTAGCCGGTAAGCTCCGCACTATCTACAAGAGCAAGTCCACCGGTGCTAAGTACTACAAGAAGACCGTAAAGGGCAAGACCCGCCGTATGTACCTCGGCAAGGTAGTCCGCCGCAAGGTCAGCAAGAAGACCACCCGCAAGACTGCCCGCAAGGTAGCCAAGAAGACCATCCGCCGCACTCGCCGCACCACTCGCCGCACTACCCGTCGCACCACCCGCTTCGGATACGTAGGTGGCAGCGCGAAGTGCACCACCGGTCTTATGGGCCCATTCCCCATGACCGCCGCCAACGGTAGCGTAGCGACTGCCGCCCCCAAGGCCCCCGCTGCCGCTTTCGGTCGCCGCCGCACCGTACGCAAGGTAGTCCGCAAGGCGCGCAAGGTCACCAAGAAGCCCGTCCGCAAGACCCGCCGCACCGCGCTCGGCCGCAAGACCCGCAAGGTCGCCAAGAAGACTGTCCGCCGCACCCGCAAGGTAGTCCGCAAGGCGCGCAAGACCACCCGCAAGCCCGTCCGCAAGACCCGCCGCACTACCCGTTTCGGTATGACCCACGGCCGCCCTGCGACCCTCGCGTCTGGCCCATACCCCTTTTAAATAAGCACTTGTCCCAGGTGCTTGCTGAATTTACCATTTGATTATCAATAAAAAATCACAACGGACAAAATATAGGTCCAGTGTGATGTTTTATTGTGTTAAATTTTACGGATTTAATATAAAGGTATCTATTTATAATAGATATCTATGACAGGCTATTTAAAAGTTATTTTGGGCTCCATGTTTTCCGGCAAAACAACAGAATTAATTAAAGAATACCACAGACATATTGCCTGCGAATTCCGCTGCTGCTTTGTAAATCATAAACTTGACAACCAAAGGTACGATTCTGCTTCTATTGCGCATAATAAATTAACCGTTGATGTTACTGCTAATATAAAGCGTTTAGCGGATATTGTCGCAATATCACATAATTATGATGTATTTTTTATTAATGAGGGTCAATTTTTTAAAGATTTGTACATCTGGGTTGATTGGTTGGTTAATAACCAAAATAAAAAAGTCTACGTTTGCGGCCTCGATGGTGATTTTGAACGCAAAAAATTCGGCTATATACTCGATATAATACCTTTGTGCGACGACGTCGTTAAAATTAAAGCATTATGTAAATATTGCCAATTTAATGAAGGTATATTCACACATAGACTTACAGGCGGTAAAGCACAAACCGTAGTTGGTGTCTCAAATTATATACCACTTTGTAGAGAATGTTTCAATATTGTAAATCAACCCAAAGTTCTGGGATAATTATTTATAACGGATCAGTCCCAAAACCAGTTAATGGCTTTTCAAATACAGGGCTCTTACCGGATTCGGTATTTACACCCATTAAATTGTTAATCTCATTCTTAATAGCATCAGCAGTTATTGGTTTCGGGCCGGGTGTCGAACTCATATTAGGTGTCGGTGTAGGAGACATTAGACCACCGGGCGTCCAAATAAAAGGCAGCGGTGTTACGGTTTCCATATAATCAGCATCAACGAGAGGAGCTGGTGTTACAGAAGCTTCTAAGTTCTGTGCGTAAGATGCGAGGTCCATTTCATTATTTCCTATGGGCATACCCTGGGATGTACTTTTAGACTGGATTGCCAGAGGTGGTGGGGTTACGGATTCCCCGAGAAGGCGGTCCAATTCGGCCTTCTGTTGCCTTATTTCCTCTTGGGATGGAGTTGGGAAACCGCCGGTACCTAGGGTACGGGGCGCGAGAGCGTCATCTTCGTCTTCGGTGTCGCTATCTTCGGGCTTCTGTGGTTTATTCTGGTCTAGTTTAGCAACTAGAACATCTATAGGCGGCATCTCAGGAGGAGGAGATAGCGTCTGTTCTAGGGGTGTGGGAGTAGGTGTTTCTACTTTTATTACATCTTCTGGGGGGTTTGCCTCTTCTTCGGCGTCGGTTTTGTAAACATAAACGTTTGAAAGACTTTTTGAAGCCATTGGCTTAATTATAGCTCCTATACTAGACATTGGTGAAGATGAACCATAAATAGACATTTTGGGTCCCATAGAAAGTGAACTGGGATCCGCGGAAGTGTTGTTTATACTCTCGTAATTTTCGAATTTTTCCTTAGTGTCATCGTCGTCGCTACCTGATTTTACTGGATGTAAATCGCGAGTAGTTATATTAGATGCGTGAGGATTACTTGCGCTACAGCTTGTAAATCTTTCTTTTTCGTCTTCCACATCATTTGCTATTTGTCCCGATAATGGTTTTTCCAATAACCAGGACAAAGCGCATAAACTTAATATTAAAACGATGTAAATACGCCAGTCGTACATATTTTTTAATAATACCATATATTTTTTTATTTGAGTGCACGGTCAAATTAACTTAGTGCAAATCTGTGTTTCATAATAGGAACTTTTGTTTGCTGTGCCAATTCTATTAGTTCCATTAAGGTTATATTTTCTTCAATGTTTAACAGCGTCTTTTCTATTGTACGGATGCTGTTAGGTCGGTTCTTATCATCTCGTAGTTTTAACGGCATATACTCTTTGTCTTCTAATACACATTCTATTATGTATTTTTTACGCGCGGGCTCGTTAGAAGTTTCATCAATAGCCAGCGTTGTCATTTTACTTTCTGCTATGAGGGCATCAAACTTTGAGAAGAACTTCTTACCTATTGGTGTTCTTTTACTAATAGTTTTATATTTAGTGTATGACATACTATCATACAGATACAAGTCAGCGCGTTGACCATTTATTTTAACCTCGAAATCGAATGTGTGTTTAGTGGGTTCTTTCCACTTTATCATGCTGTGTTGCGTACCCGTTTGTACGGGTAGTCCTATGGGTGTAAATACGAGGCCATCAACATCGTGTTCGGCGCCCTTTTCTAGGAGTTGGGCCAAATTTTTTATGTTATATACTCTCTTAAATCGCAAGTCCAATATACCCACCAAGTTTCGCGTTGGATCATCTTTCCTCCACAGTACGGAAACCTCGCGACTATGCTCATATCTTTCCCGGAAGTTTTCACCGGCTGTTGCCACACCCGCCCTGATTATACAATCGTGAGGGTAGTATGTATATGTTCCCGTCGAGGATTCGCGGACAACTTCTCCATCTAATATGGTGCCATCGAACACACTAACACAAGACCATAGCCCAGGCCCCGCAGTGTAAACCCTGAAAGACCTATCAACTAGAAATGTAGATTGATAACTTGAACTTGAACTTCCCTGGATGTTAAGTGAGACGAGTAAGTATCGCATACCATCCGTTTTTTCGCACACTGCGTATGGATATTTCATCAACTTTGTTATATCATTTCTTTCCAACGAAATAGGTTGGGGGCCAGGGAAATTGTTAGGATCCTTAATAACAGGCCACGAACCTACTACGTATTTTTTAACTTGAGCGACAACAGTCTGTTCTGTTATTTGTAGGATATCAGGTGCTGTTTTATTATTACAAAGCTTGGCGGGTTCGCTTGCCCAAGTTGGGTCGTATTGTATAGGTGTTAATGCTGAATTCTGTATTAACCGAGACATTTCTTTCAAGTCTGTGTATCTTTAACTTGTTAAATAGCAACCTTAATTCCCTAAACCAATTCTACCGGGTATTTTTATGCCCAATTGTAAGAGGCCCTTGCTTTAAAAAAAATCCCAGGTTATATTAACAACCAAAACACCATGCAGATTTTCGTTAAAACGCTAACTGGTAAAACTATCACTCTCGACGTTGAACCGTCTGACACCATCGAGAATGTTAAGCAGAAGGTTCAAGACAAGGAAGGTATCCCTCCCGATCAACAGCGCCTCATCTTCGCGGGTAAGCAGCTTGAGGATGGCCGAACACTAAGCGATTACAATATACAGAAGGAATCAACTCTTCATCTTGTACTTCGCCTACGTGGAGGTAAATAAAGACTTACCTCTACTATTAGTAAATATCAGACTGATGACTTCTCACGAACAGACCTATGTCAAAGAAAACGTTAAGAGGGATGAATTCCTTCTTCTAAAAAAGGCCCAAGATTGTGGAATTTCGGTACCATCGATCATCAGTTACGATGAGAGTGAGCAACGAATGGTAATGGAAAAGATACCGCAAATGAACATCGCCGACTTCTACGGTGACAATTTTATCGATGTCCCCTTATGGATCGTAGACGAGATCAGGTCAATCGTGTTGAATTTATTTTTACACAATATTGAATATCCCGACATCACGGGCTACAATTTCATAGAATACCAGGATAAAATATGGGTCCTTGATTTTGGTGATGCTAGAGAGATATGTAGTGATAAACGTGACCCGTTTGTGACAGAGTTTATTAATGGTAAAAATAGTTGGAACCCCCGCTTCAAGTAAAAAAAAGACCGTGAAAACCCGGCCCAAAATTATCGGAGGCATTGTTAATAATAATGAACTATGTCTAATATCAGGTACGAATACGCAAGTGACACGCTAGCAATGCCAACATTGTTGAGGCAAATATGTGAAGATAAATGGCAAGATGGCGAAAATATTGTAAACAATCGCATCTCCCAAGGAGAACGAGGAAATATTGACATAGTAGTTGAAACCCACTACGGCAATACAACCGGTACAGCTTGGAAGTTCGTCGTACACCATGACAACTATTACCAAACTATTGCCCGTCAAACGTGGGCAAAAAATAACAACGACGAAAAGGATGATTGGAAGTTGCGTTATGTATGGTCTCCGTACATAGTATAAAGTCGTCTGGGGCGAGGCGGGAGAAGGTAGTTAATAAAAATAAAGAAATAACTCTGGTAATAAGTATAGTACCAGTACTTTATTACCCGCGTAATACAGATGAAAATATTGGTAATAGATTCTACAACCCGAAATAACGGGAGTAACATAACAAATAAGACCCTCGCTAAAAAGCCGGCGCCAGATGACTACTTGGACCATAGCGATGACATCTACAATATATTCCAGAAGCACATAAAGCGAAGTGTACGTGTGGAATATATATTTGTTCATATAGCAGATGATACTGATCATGATAATGCTTACGTATCAATAAAAAATCACATTAATTTCAATAAAACTTTGGAATGGGCGTTGGAACAGGGTGATATAGATATCATATATGGTGGTATTACATTCTACAATAAGGGACATAACAAAAGAGACCGTACAAAATTTACCAAACTTTCCAAAAGAACCGAAGAACTTGTGGCCCAGTTAAATATACCAGTGGTATGCCCTGCCGAAAATTGCCAAGATGAACGCGATAGATATAAATTTGTACAAATATCGCCTCCAGTAGAATCCAAAAACGTGTACTACATCAGTAGTGTAAAACATTCTTGGGGTGGTACCTATTCTCTAGTAGGTATGGAAGGGACTAGAAAGCAAAGAAATGATGAATATAGTAGTAGATTATCCGCGATGTTCATTTGTCAAATAATTAATAACTGTAGTTGATAAATTAGCCACGTTTTCCGCAACACCCAGATTTCTTATCCTTTTCCTTAACTCCCGGGGCCGTTGGAGGAGCATGTCTTCTTTGTAACCATAATTCAAGCGCCCTTTCTTCCCTTCTATTTATACACCCCTTAATTTTACAATATATATACCAAATAAAAAACAACCCTGTTGCACCAACTCCGGACCATAAAACTCCCTCATTAAGACCAGTGAATACGGCCTCTTCATTTGTACTATTTGATGTCGGGCCAAAAGTTGGCAAAGAAGTTGGACTAGACATTTCTAAACTAATATAACTATAGGATATATTTTAATATGCTGTTAATGACATTTCAAGTTGTTCAAGTATTTCACTTTGTCCAGATAAAGTTTCTACTATCTTACGTTCCACTACTAATTGTATGGTTGGTACGGCAGTAGGTAAATTATCCTCATCACCGCTATCTTCGTCATCGATGTTTATAGAAAACATTTCCCATTCGGGATTTTCCTTTTTAACAGTTTCTATAAATTTTAGGAATTTTTCTTCTTTACATTTCTTACACCAATCCGCTGTAAATAATTTTATATGTTTGTGTGACATTTTTTATTACTTGGTAGTTAATCGTAATTTTTTATATTTGTTTAATAGTAAAATGAGCGGAGGTTTATTACAATTAGCCGCTGAGGGAGCTCAAGATATGTACTTAACAGGAGAACCTCAAATTACTTTTTTTAAGGTAGTATATCGTCGCCACACCAATTTTTCTCTGGAAAGTGTAGAACAGACATTTATAGGAACTCCTACACCAGGAAAAATGTCTTCTGTTATAGTTTCCCGACATGGCGATCTTGTAGCAAATATGTTTCTGGAATTTGAAACCGAATTACCTACATTAAATGCTAACGGTACGGAAGCTACCCGGAGCGATGTAATGTCTAGATATTATTATGAACAAGCTATCGATTATGTAGAACTAGAAATAGGCGGGCAGGTAATTGATAAGCATTATGGCCAATGGATGGATATGTGGTATTCTTTAACCCACGATCCTATGACAAAAAGTAAAGGTGCTTTTTCCGACCAGGTAGCCGGACGGCCCCATTTTATGCCTTTAATGTTTTGGTTTAACCGTAACGTAGGGCTTGCGTTACCTCTTATCGCTCTTCAATATCACGAAGTTAGATTGAACGTTAAGTTTAAGTTAGGCTCCAGTTCAGGGGAAATATTTTCCACCGCCGATAACAACGAAGCATCAGGCGCCCGTGTAGGATATAAGGGCATCAGCAAAATTTCGACTTGTAAGCTATGGGTCGATTTTATCTACCTACAAAAAGAAGAACGTAAGAGAATAGCCGAAATGTCTCATGAATACCTAATTGAACAGCTCCAGCACGTTGGCCCAGATGTAATAGGCGCTGGCGCCAGTGGTCATAAAAACATTCTAAACTTTAATCACCCCGTTAAGGAATTGATGTGGGTGATTAAAGATGAAGATGGTTTCCCAACATATGAACACGATAAAATACGCTTGACATTTAATGGACATAATAGATTTCAGGAACGTAACTCCGAATATTTTACAACAATACAACCATATTACCACCATACAACTGTTATGCATCCTGGTAATCAGTACGGTATTCACATCTATTCTTTTGCTCTTCGCCCAGAAGAGCATCAACCCACTGGTACTTGTAACTTTAGTAGAATTGATGATGCGCGTTTAATTTTTGGGCAACTTAATGCTAATCAATCTGCTACGAGTTGGGGAAATGGCGCTGGTGGCGATTTCTCCGGGGGAGGTACTCTTTTAGTTTACGCGGTTAATTACAACGTTTTGCGAATAGTATCCGGAATGGGTGGATTGGCATATTCCAATTAAAAAAATCCCGGTTTATTATTAAAAGTGTACACAATAAAAATAACAAAATGTTGACAAGAGGAATAATTAGATTGGGGATTAATACTAGGGTGGGTATGCGCAACACCACTTCTAGCTCTAGGCGATCGGCCAGTGGTGGCCCTATATTTTTTGAGCCAGGAGGTGAAATGACGGGTTTCGCATATAAGGTTGTGACCGGAGGCCTGACCGGGCTTGGGGGTGGGGTCGCGTGGCTTCTTTCTCTGGGTTATTCGTTGGATCGTGACGTGACAATTATTAAAACAAAAACGAAGAACGTGGAAACGACTACCAAGGAGATACGAGAGGAACTCAGCAAGCTGACGCGTAAACTAATACCAGACCAAAATAAAGGAAATAATAGTCAATAGATGGTTCTAAATATATGGTAATATATTTTCGGCATTAATGGCCCAATACCTCCGGAAACTATAGTCCCGATTATTACATAACCGTTCAAACCACAATTCACTTCTTAGATATTTTTTCCGGCATCTGTACATTATAGAGTCATTCCAGTCGAAATCGCACATCATTTCAGGCCAGTCACAAGCATAAGCTAAACACGTACTTATATTTATTAGCGTATCGTGAATTTGTTCTGGTTGGGTAGAAATAATAACGGCTTCTTGGTCTACGGGTTTGTATATTCCGGTTTTCCTGTATTGTTCCAAATCATCCCAATCATCGATATAATATTCAATAAGTGCCTCGTGTAATTTCCTCGCCGACTTATGTCTAAGTTTATTAATACTTTCCCGGCATTCCAGGCGAGAATATTTATCAATCACTCGGGGAATAAAAGATACAATTTCAGCAACTAATTCGTGAGGTATTTCGGGAAGGCGCGGCTTACCTGACATTTCTAGACTTATAACTATAAGCGCTATTTTTTTATGTATTAAAAATATAGCCCATATATTATGAAACAAACAACAATGCAGGTGGTGACAAGAAGCGGTAAAACCGAGCCGGTTCGTTTTGATAAGATTACTGATAGACTGACATATCTTACCGATATTTCAGGAGTTCCGGGAGCTCTGGATATTGATCCCGCGATTATAGTTCAATTGACAGCAACCCGTATTAAAGATGGCATTACAACCCGTGAGCTTGATGAGCTTACTAGTAATATATGTATGCAAAAAATTATGGTCCACCCGGATTATGGAATTTTAGGCGCCCGGATTGCTATTGATAATCATCATAAGATTACTTGCGGAAAGTTTGGTACCGTTGTTAAGAGACTATCGGAACATCTCGATGTTTTAGGTCAACCGGCACCTCTTATTTCCCAGGAAATTGTGGACCTGGTCCAGGACCCCGAAAAGGTGGCAAAAATAGAGTCCTGGATTGATTATAGCCGCGATTTCCGTATTGATTGTTTCGGTTTCAAAACCATCGAAAGAGGGTATCTTTTGCGCTCCCAGGGAGCAATTCAGGAAAGACCTGGTGATATGTATATGAGAGTTGCACTAGGTATTCACGGTTGGGACCGTGATGGCCTAGACGCTAAAGAAACATATGACGCAATGGCACAGGGCTATTTTATTCACGCCACGCCTACATTGTTTCACGCCGGTACGCCTTATCCTCAAATGTCAAGTTGTTTTTTAATGGGTGTAGAAGACTCCGTTCAAGGTATTTATAAAGGTTTGGCTGATGCCGCAATGATATCTAAACACGCTGGGGGACTTGGTATTCACTGTCATGAAATAAGGGCGAAGGGGTCGTATATTAGAAAAACGGGCGGAACTTCGACGGGTCTAATTCCATTTTTGAAGGTTTATAATGATACCGCGCGATATATAGATCAAGGTGGTGGTAAGAGAAAGGGATCTTTTGCTATGTACCTCGAACCACATCATCCGGATATTTTAGATTTTCTTGGGGCTAAGAGACCTCAGGGAACCGAGGAGACGAAAGCGCGGGACCTCTTTTATGCGCTGTGGATTTCGGATCTTTTTATGCAGCGCGTTAAGAAGGATGAGGATTGGTCCTTGTTTTGTCCTAATCAAACACCCGGGCTATCGGATGTTGTGGGAGATGAATATAAGAAACTATACGAAAAATATGAAACTGAGGGCCGCGAAGTTAAAAAAGTTAAAGCCCGGAAAATTTGGGATGCTATCCTCGAATCGCAGATAGAAACTGGTGGCCCGTATATGCTCTACAAAGATGCCGCGAACCAAAAATCCAATCAACAAAATTTAGGTGTAATTAAATCTAGCAACTTATGTTGCGAAATATTAGAATACTCCGATCACCGTGAATATGCGGTTTGTAATCTGGCATCTATAGCATTACCCACTTTTGTCCAGGCGAAAGAGGAAACCGAAACACCAACATTTAATCACCAAGAACTTGGAAACTACGTACAAATTCTCGTACGCAACCTAAACAAAGTGATAGACAAGAATTTCTACCCACTCCCAGAAACCCGCGTGAGCAATATGAAACATAGACCTATTGGGCTGGGTGTTCAGGGGTTGGCCGATGCTTTTATTAAAATGAAATTACCTTTTGACAGTGAAGGAGCCCGGGATCTTAATAAGGCTATTTTTGAGACAATTTATTTTAATGCGCTGTCGTCTAGTTGCGATATCGCGGAACGAGATGGTACATATGAAACATACGAGGGTAGCCCCGCACACCGAGGCGTATTCCAATTTGATATGTGGAATATAGACCGTGATACTTTGTCAAGTTCGCACGATTGGCAAGGGCTATTTGGTCGCGTGAAACAGTATGGTTTGAGAAATAGCCTTCTATTGGCTCCTATGCCAACGGCTAGTACATCTCAGATTTTAGGGTATAATGAATGTATAGAACCATTTACAAGTAATATATATACACGCAGAACATTGGCCGGGGAATTCGTAGTTATCAATAAATACCTTATTAGGGAATTAATTAAATTAAAATTGTGGAACGAAGAACTTAAGCATCGTATAATGTTTGCTAAAGGCTCAGTTCAAAAAATACATTGTATCCCAGAAAATATAAGAAGTCTGTTTAAAACTGCTTGGGAATTGAAACAAAAAGTAATATTGGATATGGCCGCTGACCGGGGCGCTTTTATTTGTCAAAGCCAATCACTAAATGTATTTGTTGAAGAACCTACAACTAAAATTCTAAATTCAATTCATTTTTACGGATGGTCTCGGGGATTGAAAACGGGTACATATTACATACGGAGTAAACCGGCCGCTTCGGCGCAGAATTTTACTATGGATCCAAAATTAGAACAAAAATTACTTCGCGAAATGTTAGAAGAAGATAAAAAGCGTGAAGAAAATGAATGTGTTAATTGTTCCGCTTAAAAAAATATCTGCTTATTAATAAAGAACCATATAACGAATGGGATTATTTGATAATTTTCCAACAATTGTTACCACGATAAAATGGGCAGTTCTAGCACTAATTGCTATATATGTCTATATATCTTATGGTAATATTAGAAGGGGAGGCCAAGGATTGAGGACCAGTATCGAAAACATAATGACCTTTTCGACACTAAATGCCGCAATTTTTTGTTTAATTGTAGTTATTTGTGTTTGTCAAATTTTAATAGCTAAAATCCGCGGGTATTATGATGGTCTATATAGTTTTAATTCCCAAGAGAATAACGACACCGGTATAACAGGCGAACAATACGACTCTGGTAAGTTCCCCATACCATACGGTTACAAAATGATGAACTCAGAATATATGACATCAGCAGATGTTCTAACTTTGTTAGCTCAACAACCTACAACAGCAGGTACCACAATAAACACCCTTATAGTAGATGCTGTAGCCGCTAATGATGCTCGTACTGCCGGTACAGACGCAAGTGTTTCTGATGCTGCCGTAGATGCTGGTTTAGACCAATTGTGGAGGGATTATGAAACTGCGCTCGCGCCCTCCGGAATGAGCTTTATAAACAGAGCTATGGCACAGGAAATAAAGGCGGGTTTTGACAAACTTCTAAATCCCAGCAGTGATCCCACTGCCGCGGCCGACGCCGCCACGGCGCATAAATATAAGCCGGCGGAAGCCGAAGCTGTATGGATGATCCCTATCGCAGCTAAAAAGGATGGAATTCCCCAATGGTTTAATTTAGGTATTCCCGGTGCCAATTGGAAACCAGTTGGGCGTGATGCTAATCTAGCTGCTTGGCCGACGGCCACATACTGGGGACCTATTTATTACCAAACAACGGGTACGTTACCATCCGGTAAACCATATGTTTCGCTTTTCGGTTTACAAGAAATTCTAAGAGGTATTACTGTTCTTCAGTGGGCTACTATAGTTCTTCTATTCGCTGTAATATTATTCAATAATTTCCCTCTACAATATTCAAACTTCCCTGGTCAATACGGGCCAACTCGTACCGTTAAAACATTTGTTATGATTTTGGGACTTTTGATGGCGTTGTTAACGGCTGCGGTATTTAGCGCATCACTTTCTAAAATCGCCGAATATAATGGTATGGCGAACCTGGGAAATAAACATAAAGTCACCGTAGATGTAGGCACCGATAAACAGGGTAATGTAATCAAACAAGATTATTACTTCCCAACTAAGGTACAACAAGTTTATCCACCATTGAACCAATTATCCGGCTGGTTTTATGTACTCATATTAGGTATGTCGATAGCGACCGGGTTAGCATTCGCCACCATTAAATCAGATATCCCAGGTAATGCATACAAAATTATGAAAATCAAATCCGGCTTAGTTTCCGAACTCAAGCACACCGGCTCTCTTATCGCATACGAAATGAAAGACCCTCTATTTAAGCTAATTGACAGCGCCATCGCAAAGAAAGCCGCGCGAAAACAAGTTGCTCCCGTAGTAGAAGAAATACTCGAAAACGGTCGCATTAAACATAAAATTAGAATCCCTAAAGAAGAAATCACCAAAGATGACGACACCCTAGCCATCGCAAATGTAATACCGCGGTTAGCAGAGGACACCCCCATCAAACTATTCGATTTCGTCACTGTAGACGGATATAACGCAGCAAACGGAGGACAGCCTATTATATGGCTTGTAGCAGCAGCTGACGGCTTTACTATATTGAAACATAAGAGAAAACATCGCCAGTATTATTCCACCGTACCCAATTCAACCGGTGGTGCCCCCATACCAGAAGAATTTAGATGGACTGTTTCTAAAGAGGAAATGAATGCCGCCCGGACTGGTGGTACGGAAGTTGACCCCAACCGAAGTCCACACAAAGCGGAGTTTGCTATTTTCGGTAATAACGACTATAAATACGAACCCGATTATATACATAATATCCGGACCCAAGCTAACGATGAATACTTAAATGATGACATACCTATGGGAGCCATTAGCCCAGAAGCTAAAATAACTCTCATCCCATTAGACAGCGATGCGATAGAAGACATGATAGTCAAGAGCAGAATGACGAACGAGGAATTTAACGAAGCCCTCAAGGCCGTTTCCCGCAAATTCTACCCCACAAACCCCGATGCCCGCGACCGAATAGTAAATCATATCGGCACCGTAAATACTCTATACAGTATGGTCAAAGATATCATAGAATACGACTTCGCTAACCCGTTGGGTACCCGATTTGCACCAGATGATACCGGCAGTACGTGGAAAAGTATATTAAAGATACGCGACTCCACTGGCATTAGGGCTTATAATGACTTTATTAATAGCAAGGACATGGATGAAGCACCATATGGTCGTTCCGTCTCTGACGATGACAGCCCAGATGCCAGTCTGTTCCCGAATACTCAAGGCATACTAACACCGCACCCAAGATTAACAGGCTTATCTGTAGGCATAGGTTCTCCAATTAAGCTTTATAGAAGACTAGTAGAGAACCATAATATGGTATCAGTTACTGCACTAGATCTTATCCATTTGCGTTACAGTCTAGTAAAGGACCTTCTATTCCGTCAAGTTGCTCAATACAGCGGCCAGGATGCTGAGAAAATAAGACAACTATACCAAAATAGGGAAAAACACTTCCCCACAAACAATCCTCGACTTCTACAGACCCTATTACCAGAACTTAAGAAATACGTAGACCCCGAGGTCCGCCAAGAATATGATCGGGAAGTCCACCCAATGTGGCCAGCGGGTTATGACGAAAATAAGATAGTTGAACACGATATCGATACTTTCGCCAGAAGATTTAACGAAATGATGAAAATACAAACAACACCATACCACGTCAACAATACGCCACCTTGGCCAACAACAGCCCAACGCGAACATAAGTACTCTATCAATGAACCAGTTGAAATAAGAAAGAGGCGAACCGGTCCAGTTAGACGTCAGCACTACGAAGCTCAAAAAAGAGCATTTCGGGGACCGGATATTGGACCTGAAGAAAGTGTATCTATGGCGCTCTAATTTTAGTTCCAGTTATTTAATTTAAAAACATAAAACATATTATAATTAACAATAACAAAATGGAAACAGCTACCGAACCACTACTTCGCGATAACCCATTCAGGCACACTCTGTTTCCTATTAAATATCCGGATCTTTGGGATTTTTATCAACAACACGTTGCCACTTTTTGGACTTCCGGGGATATAGATTATGAAGCGGACCGAGAAGATTGGGATAAAACCAGCCCCGAAGAAAAGAAATTTATTCTCAATATCCTAGCTTTCTTTGCCGGGAGTGATGGCATAGTTCTTGAAAACATTATGGGCAATTTCTCCCAAGAAATTCAAATCCCCGAAGCCAGGGCATTCTACGCTATTCAGGGCGCTATCGAAACTATCCACAGCGAAGTTTATAGCTTGCTTATCGAAACATTCGGGGATAGTCAAGAGGAAAAAATGAACCTATTTCAATCTATTGAGACACTACCTTGTGTTAAAAGAAAAGCTGAATGGGCCTTGAGCTATATGGATCCCGAACGCAGCACCTTCGCTCAAAGGCTTGTGGGATTTGCTGTTGTTGAAGGCATATTTTTCAGCGGTTCGTTTTGTGCTATTTTTTGGTTCAAATCCAAGAATAGACTTGTCAAAACACTTGGTACTAGTAACGAACTTATTAGCCGCGATGAAGCACTACACTGCCAATTTGCTGTAGCACTTTACAAACACGTCGTAGATAAGCTAACACAAGAGCAGATAGAAGAGATTATTAGACCGGCCGTTGAAATTGAAGGAGCTTTTATTGTCGATTCGTTAGAATGTCCACTTGTTGGTATGAATGCTGATCTTATGAAGCAGTATATTCAATTTTGCGCCGATCGCTTGATTATGCAGCTAGGTTACGATGCTATTTACCACCGGGAGAACCCATTCGATTTTATGGAAAATATCGGGCTTGACGGAAAAACCAACTTCTTCGAAAAACGCGTTACCGAATACCAAATAGCGGGTGCTATGATGAAAGGTGGTAGTATGGAAAATCTAGAAATTAGCGACGACTTTTAACCGGTTTAAAAAATAAAGGCTTTCTTATTTAGAATAAACAAACACTAAATATGTCATCTTGTGAAGGAGTATGTTATACTTGCCGAAATAAAGACACCTGCGAATGCCGGGGCAATTATAATCTAAAAACTTGTACCAAAATAGCAACAAACTTTCACATTATGAACCGGGGTCATCCCCAATATGAATACACACTTAAACTTTGTAAACAATGTAGTTGGCGGGGATTGTGGGCACTAAACAATTCATATGATTATATGGGTACGGCCCAAACAATAAAATAATAGGAGTAAATACTCCGTTGCTTTATATGAGCAGCGGCGCATTTAGCTGGAATAAAAGTGTTTGGTATTAATAAAAGATGCCCCGGAGATTGAAAAATGGTGAATACACCTTTCCCGATTATCCTGACTTTAGGCCTAATTTAAGCCCCAGGGAAATGTTTAAATTAGGTAGTTTTGGTGGAACATATTGGCGGCCTATATATTCCGGGGTTACCAAGAAAAACTACCAGAATGTTCATAAAAAATACCCAAAAAGTTGGTGGCGTGGAATACCAC
>MDTB01096039.1_pt1 | contig 19844 bp, 21 predicted proteins | sample 811161 | NCBI WGS metagenome assembly MDTB01 (sample SAMN05326650, study PRJNA326480) | marine metagenome | isolation source: seawater | place: Mediterranean Sea | collected 2009 | reverse complement strand
CTTTTTTCTTGAAAATCTTTCCTCACTAATTGCTGAAACAATTTTACCATCTATCATTAGTGCTGCAGATGAATTTTGTTCCCAATTTATTCCCAAAATTACAACTTTTTTAGACATTTTTAATTTCTTTTATCATACAATCTAATTCACGATAGATATTTTTGCTTCGATAGAAAATTTTTTCTCAAATTTAGTGCTATTCATTTGCGTATTTTTTTTTGCATCTTTAGTGACTAAAAATTCATTACTAATCATTGAACTTTTATTAAATATATTGTTTTCTACTAAGGTTTTTTTATTTTTTAACAACTGTAGATCTTGGGTAAGAACCATTAGAAAATATTAAATCAGTTTCTATGAATACATTCTGTCTGACTTTTCAGTTTTCAACAAAATGGGCCTTTTTTTCTTATTTGAGCATTGCTCCAAATTTTTTCTTTACAGTTCAACTATTGAACGTTAATATGTTCAAAAACTGAACATTATGGATAATGATTTTAAAGATTTCGAGGTTCTAAGGAAGATAAAATCTAGACCTAATAGCACACAAAGAGAATTAGCCACTGAACTAGGCTTTAGCTTAGGTAAACTAAATTACTGTATTAAATCTTTAAAAGAAAAAGGGTTAATAAAAATTAAAAATTTTCAAAAAAATCCTAACAAATTCAAATACGCATATATTTTGACACCAAAAGGTATTGCAACAAAAACAGCTTTAACTTTAAACTTCATGAAAAGAAAGATGAAAGAATATGATGAGTTAAAATCTGAAATTGATGAGGAAAATTAAATGTGGATTGTTTTAAAGTTTGATAAAAAAAATTTATCTAATTTAAAAAGAGATTTTGCAATAAAACTAGATAATGGAGTAAAGTTTTATATTCCAAAGATACAACTAAAAAAATATAATACAAAAAAAACTGTATTAAGTGAAAGGATGATACTGGGAGATTACTTATTTTGTTTTCATGAAAAATTTTCAAAAAAATCTATATTAACTTCACTTCAGTATTGCAAAGGACTTAAGTACATACTTAGTGATTTTTCAAGTTCTCAAAATGAAATAGAAAAATTTATTAAAAAATGCACAGAAAATGAAGATCGGGAAGGTTACTTAAGCCCTTCTTTTTTTGATTTAATTAATAGAAAGAGCTACGAATTCATATCAGGACCTTTTTCTAATATGATATTGAATATTATAAATCAAAACAAGATATCTATAAGAGCTTTTATTGGTAATTATAGAATTACAGTATCTAAAAAAAATAATTTATTTAGACCTGTATAAAAAAAAATTAAATATTTTTATGATATGTAAAAACAAACTTTTACATAGTGCGGAGCATTGTTTTTTTAAAAAAATTTAATAGGAAATATTTGTTATGGTAAAATATATTGTTACTGGTGGGGCAGGTTTTATAGGGAGTCATATCGTAGAATATTTAGTAAAACAAAAAAAAAAAGTAATTATCCTAGATAATTTATCAACAGGAAGGATAGAAAATATAAAAAGATTTAATAAAAATATTAAATTTTTAAGATGTGATTTGTCCAAAAAAGGGAAATGGATGAACGAATTTAAGGATAACTGCTACGTTTTTCATCTTGCTGCACTAGCTGATATAGTTCCTAGTATTCAAAATCCGACCAAATACTATAATTCGAATGTAAATGCTACTCTAAATGTTCTTGAAGCATGCAGGGGAATAAAAGTAACTAAATTTATTTATACAGCATCTTCATCTTGTTACGGAATTCCCAAAAAATTCCCAACTGATGAAAATGAAAATTTTAATCCAATGTATCCTTACGCTCTTACCAAAAAAATGGGTGAAGATTTAGTGATACACTGGGGTAAAGTTTATAAAATACCGGTTATTTCATTGAGGTTATTTAATGTATATGGAACAAGATCTAGGACATCTGGAACATACGGAGCTATGTTTGGAGTTTTTTTAGCGCAAAAGATTTCAAAAAAACCTTATACAATTGTTGGTGATGGAAAACAAACAAGAGATTTTACTTATGTATCTGATGTTGTAGAAGCAATATTAAAAGCAAGCAAATCTAATTTAAAAAACGAAATCATGAATGTAGGAAGTGGCCAAACTGTAAATATTCTTAAAATTGTTAAATTATTAGGTGGAGAAAAGGTTTTTATAAAAAAAAGACCAGGCGAGCCAGAAATTACATTTGCAAATATAAGTAAAATAAAAAAAAAATTAAAATGGGAACCAAAAGTCAAAATTGAAAGAGGTATTAGAATTTTATTGGATAATATAGATTATTGGAATAAAGCTCCTGTCTGGACACCAAAAAAAATTAATACAGCAACCAAATTATGGTTTAAATACTTGGGATAATGACAGATAAGATATATTCACTTAAAAAACTCTCAGAACTTCTTAGGCAAAATAATTTTAAAAAAAAAAAAATTGTACTTTGTCATGGTGTGTTTGACTTATTGCATATTGGGCATATCAAACATTTAGAAAAAGCAAAGAATTTTGGAGATAAATTAGTTGTTACTATTACTGCTGATAAGTTTGTTAATAAAGGACCTGGTAGACCAGCATTTAATGAAAATCTAAGGAGTGAAGCTATCGCTTCGATTGGAGTTGTAGATTACGTGGCGATAAATGATTCTCCAACAGCCGAAACTCCAATTAAATATCTTAGACCAAATGTTTATTGCAAAGGCAAAGATTACAAAAACTCAAATGACGATATAACAGGCGAAATTAAAAACGAAATTAAAGAACTAAAAAAAAATGATGGAAAGATTGTTTTTACTGAAGAATTAACTTTTAGTTCCAGTAGATTAATTAATAGATCAACAAATTTTTTCTCATCTCATCAAAAGAAAAAATTAAGTATAATTCGAAAAAAAAATGATTTTAAATCCATTAAAAAAACAATCGATGAATTTAAAAACTTAAAAATACTAACAATAGGAGAAACGATTATCGACAAATACAATTTTTGTGAAGCAATTGGAAAATCGGGCAAAGAACCTATTTTAGTCTTAAAGGATTCTTATGAAGAAAAATATTTTGGTGGAGTTTTAAGTATAGCTAAAAATTTAGCAAATTTTTCAAAAAACGTGAGTGTTCTTAGTATGCTAGGTGAGAAAAAAAATTATTTAGCTGAAATAAATAAATTTTTATCAAAAAATATCAAAAAGCACTTTATTTTTAAAAAAAACTCACCCACAATTGTCAAAAAAAGATATGTAGACCACGTAACGGGTAGTAAATTATTTGGAATTTATAATTTTAATGATGATATTTTAAATAAACAAAATGAAACAGAATTTAATAAAAAAATAGTCAATTTAATTAAGAAAAGTGATTTGATTATCGTATCAGATTATGGACATGGTTTAATTTCTGAAAAAAGCGCAAAGTTAATTTGCAAACACTCAAAATTTTTGGCATTAAATGCACAAGTAAATGCAGCAAATATAGGTTATCACACTATAAGAAATTACAATAATTTTAATACATTAATTATTAATGAAAAAGAAATAAGACACGAAATGAGAGATAAAATTACAGATGTAAAAAATTTAATGAAAAAACTCTCAAATGAAAAAAATATTAAAAATTTAATTGTTACACGAGGTGGCAAAGGATCAATACTTTATAATAAATTTGAGAGTAAATTTTTTTACTGCGATGGATACGCTACGAGTATAACCGATAAAATTGGGGCTGGAGATACGATGTTATCCCTAATAGCACCTTGTTTGAAAAAAAACATTGACTTTGACACATCATTGTTAATTAGTTCATTGGCAGCAGCGCAATCAATAGAAAATTATGGTAATAAATATTCTATTAAAAAATTGGATATATTAAAAACTTTAGAAAATATTTTTAAATAAATTTAAATGTCACTTGTAAAAAGATTAGATAATTATTGGAAACTTCTTGAAAAAAAATACTCAGCACCAAAATACGTTGGAAAAGTTAATAACTTAAAATTTCATTTGTTAAAAAAAGCTGTAGATACCAAAAATGAAAAATATCTGAAAAATTTGATAAGAAAAATGTTTGTTAACAGAGAGGCATTTATTCTAAAAAAATGTGTGAAAAAAGGCTTAAAAAAAACAATGCTTGAATTAGCAAGTGAATACAAAAAAAAGCGCAAATCAAAATTTTATAAAATGTATGATGGAGTGCCAAATTTTCATAGAGCAATTGATAAAAAAGTCACAAAAAAATGCAGCCTATATGCAATTAAACACTCTTTTTACTTTTACAATTGGAATATAAAAACAAAATTAGAAAAATCACTAAAAGAAGGAGCCTATTGGCATTGGAGATATATTAAATTTTTAGCTGGAAATAAAAAAAAAAAATATGAAAATAATATTCCTAGTGATGGACAAATAGATAGATTGCAAATAGTTAGATACCCTTCTGGTGGTGGGCAATTAAGAGACCACGTTGACTCAAGAAAAAATCAAAGAGTAGTATCAGGAGTTGTGATGAGTAAGAGAGGTAAAGATTATAAATCTGGTGGTTTTTACTTCAATAGTTCTAAAAACAAAAGAATAAATTTAGAAAATAAAATTGATGAGGGTGATGCAGTAATCTTTTATGGATCCCTAGTACATGGCGTAGAAGCTATAGACCCTGAAGAAAAATTATCTTGGAAAAGTGATAAAGGTAGATGGTTTCTTGGAATGTTTGTTAATGACAGTGATCATGTAAAAAATAGAAAAACATCTGAAGATTTGACAGGAAGTATTAAAAAAAAATTTAACTAATGTCTTTCTTGATTACCGGTGCCAATGGATTAATTGGTTGTGATTTAGCAAAAATATTATCTAAAAAAAAAAAAGTAATTGCTATCTATAGAAAAAAAAATAAAAAATTAGCTCATAAAAATATTACTTGGGTAAAACATGATTTAAAGAATAAGTTAATACTTAAATATAGACCTAAATATATTATTAATTGTGCTATTGATGAAACCTATAAAGAAATAAATTCCAAGAAATATATTGATAGAAATATTTTAATTACAAAAAATATAATTGATTATGCAAAAAAAAATGAGATTGATCTAATTTTCAATTTATCTTCAGTTGATGTATATGGTAAAACAAAAAAAGATATTATCACTGAAAAAACTTTGCCCAAAGCACAATCTAATTACGGCTATTTGAAGTATATGATTGAAAAATTGATTATTAATTCAAATTGTAATTATTTGAACTTAAGAGTTCCCGGCACATTATGTTTTGGATCAAAGTATATAACTAATAGACCTTGGATAAATTTAATTATAAACAAAATAATTAAAAACGAAAACTTAATAATCTATAATCCTGATCAAAAATTTAACAATGTAACTTCTAGTTATGAGATAGCAAGATTTATAAACTATATTATCAAAAAAAGAATTTTTAATAATACATTTAATTTTGCTACTAAGTTTCCATTAACAATAAATCAAATTACAAAATACATTCAAAAAAAAATAAATTCAAAAAATAAAATTAAAAAAATAAAAGATAAAAATAATAAAGGTTTTTATATATCTATTAAAAAAATTGAAAAAAAAACCAATTTTAAACCCACATCTACAAAAAAACTTATTAGTAAATTTCTTTGGTTTTTAAAAAATGATTATTAAATCTGTAAAAGCAGTTATTTTAAAAAATAATAAATACTTATTACAATTAAGAGATGATAAAAAAAATATTTTTTTTCCTAACTATTGGGGTCTTTTTGGTGGAAGACTAGATAAAGGAGAAAAATATAGTCATTGTATAAAAAGAGAAATAAATGAAGAAATAAATTTAAATATAAAAATTGTTAAAAAAATTATGTCTATAAACTATAATATGATTGGCTTAACAAAAAAAAGGGACCTTAAATATTATGAATGTTTTGCAAATGATTTTTCTAACATAAGGTTATTTGAGGGAAAAAAATTTAAATTTTTTTCTTTTAATGAGTTAAAAGGTTTGAAAATAATTCCTATGGACTATGTTGCAATTAACGCACATTTTAACTATACATACTCACAAGGCAATAAAAGCAGGTAAAATTTAGACTTATGAATGATAAAAAGAAAAAAAATCTAAGCCCTGAACAGCTGCAAAGAAAATATCATCAGAACTTAGTATTTAATTATGCAGAATATCCAACTTGTGATCACTGGGACTATAATTTTAGAAGTGATGATTACAAAAAATCATTAGTCGATTGGTTAAAAAGAAATCCAAACGAAGCTATTTTTTTTTATGTGCATATTCCCTTTTGTGAGCAACTTTGTTGGTTTTGTACTTGCAGTAAATTTATAACTAAAAGTTATGAACCAGTTAAAGCCTATTTGCCTTATCTTTATAAAGAAATTGATATGTTATTTGATCTTCTAAATGAGCATGACATTAAACTGAATGTTGAAACAGTATTTTTTGGTGGTGGATCACCAACTATTTTAAATAGATCAGATTTAAAATTTTTAGTTGATAAGTTAAAAAACAAATTTGATTGGTCGAATGTTCAAGATTTCACTGTTGAAATCGATCCAAGAAGAGTAGATGCAGACAGACTTATGTATAACTTTAAAGAATGTGGTGCCAATAGGTTGTCATTTGGCATGCAAGATTTTGATGAAAATGTTCAAAGAAGAGTGAATAGAATACAACCATTCGAAATGTTTGAAAAAATTTTAACTAAAGAGGTTAGAGATGCTTATAAAACGATTGCTTTTGATTTATTAGTTGGTCAACCTGGGCAAACCAAAGATACTATGGCGAAAACCTGTGATCAAATAATAGAATTAAAGCCTACAAAAGTACAAACTTCTCTTCTTGCATATAAACCATGGATAGCAAAAGCTCAAATAAGAATGGTTGAAGAGGGTCCTTTACCAGATTTTATGGAAAGAAAAGAATTGTTAGACGTTATAAATGAAAAATTGGATAAAGCTGGGTATATCCGAATAGCTTTTGAAAGCTATGCGTTGCCCACTGACCCTATGGTTGAAGCAAAAAAACAAGGCAAAGTTCATTATGGAGCCTCAGGCACTCAGAGAGGAGGAAGAGTAAATTTTGTTGGAGTAGGTAGCTCAACCAAAGGTAATTTGGGAGACGAATATTATTCTCAAAATAATTACAGTTTAGATGCTTATAAAAAATGTTTAGATAAAGGAATTTTCCCAACTCATAGAGGCATGAAGTTATCAGAAGATGATAAAATTAGACAGCATGCAACACAACAACTTAGAACATACTGGAAAATTGATTATGAGGACTTTAAAAAAAGATTTGGAATAAATTGTAAAGAATATTTCAGTAAAGAAATTGAAAATTTAAGTGAAATGGCTAAAGATGGACTCATAGAAATTACAGATCAAGCTATACATGTTACAAAATTAGGATATGATTTCGCGCAATTTATAACCAATCATTTTGATGTTTATGATTCTCCAAGTAAAACTTATAGCGATCGTTTAGCCACAATAAAAAAAGCAAAAGAAGCTCAAGCAAAATCTTTGGAATATTTTAATAGTCTTTAAAATATAAAATTAAAATTTAATATGAAATATAGAGCATTTTCTGATCTTGGATGGAATGTTTCAGAAATAGGACTAGGCTGTTGGCAAATAGGGTGGTGCTGGGGCGATGTATCAGATTTTGATGCAAAAGAGTTATTAAAAAAAGCAATAGATGAAGGGGTAAATTTTTTTGATACTTCAGATACTTATGGAGACGGTAGAAGTGAAAAATTTCTCTCAGAATTAAAAAACTTTACTAAAGAAAAAATATATATAACAACTAAGTTAGGTAGAAGAGTTAGAGGAACTGGTTATCCCAAAGGTTATAAACATGAGCCAATGGAAGAATTTGTAGATAGATCTCTTAAAAATTTAGGAACAGATTGTATTGACCTTTTACAACTGCATTGTCCACCTAGTGATATTTGTTCAAATAAAGAAACATATGAATTAGTGGACGAAATTGTAAAAAAAGGAAAAGTTGCGAATTATGGAGTTAGTGTTTGGAAAGTTTCTGACGCTTTAGAAGCTATCAAGTTTAAAAATGTAAAAAGTATACAAATAGTCTTTAATATGTTTAGACACAAACCAATAGAACAGTTTCTTAAAGAAGCAAAAAAAAAAAATGTAGCAGTTATAGCAAGAGGCCCTCTTGCTAGCGGATTGTTGACTGGAAAAATAACTAGAGATACAAAATTTCCTGAAAATGACCACAGAAATTATAATATAAATGGAGAGGCATTCGATGTAGGAGATACATTTTCCGGTGTAAATTTTGATAGAGGTTTAATCGCAGTTGAAAAAATCAAAAAAATTCTTCCAAAAAATTTTTCATTAACTGACCTAGCTTTGAAATGGATTTTAACGCATAAAGAGGTAAGTGTTGTTATACCAGGAGCAATTAATAAAGATCAAGTTGAGATGAATACAAAAGCATCTTATTTGGATGATATTAATTATTTAATGCCAAAAATAAAATCTATTTACAATGAGTTATTCAAAGCTGACGTACATAATCGGTGGTAAATTTAACAATTAAATAAAACAAAATAAATAGCAACAATGTCATCGGAAATAAATAATTACATAACTAGATCTTATAATAAAAAAGGCTATGTAATTTTAAATATATTTAATAAAAATGAAATAGATGGATTAAAAAAAAAAATAAAAAAAAAATCGGAAATAATTTTAAAAAAAAAGAAATGGAATTTGTCATTGTACCACACTTGTGTAGATGATGATCAAAACCAAAAAATTACAGATCAAAAAAACAGATTTATTAATGTTAATAATAAGATAATTAATAAAATTAATAAAAATAGACATATAAAAAATATTTTACAAAATAAATGGGATCATTCCAAGTTTTTGATACCAGACCAAAAATACTTAATTGGAAAAACTAAAAAAACCTCTTTTAAAAATATTAAAAAAAATGAAATACCTTTTAGAATTGTAAGACCACACAAAAAAAAAAAATATATAAGCGCAGCACCACCACCTCATGTAGACGTAAATGCTACTAGAGTTGATAAAAAAAAAAATAAAGGCCAGGAATACATAGGCAGCTCAATTCAGTTTACATTATGGTTACCATTAATAGGTTTTTCAAAAAAATATACTTTACGTTTAGCTCCTGGTTCACATAAATTTAATCATCCCGTTAATACTTTGGAAAGAAATAAAAAATATGTATCATCTGTATTCTCAAAAAAATACATAGAAAAATTTAAGTTTAAAAGATTAAATTTAAAAAAGGGACAAGCTGTTTTATTTGATGACAATTTGATCCATGGTAGCTCTTTAAATATGGGTAAAATTACACGTATTAGTATGGAATTTAGATTATATAATTTTAAAAAAGTCAAACTTTCAAAATAATTAAAAAAATAAAAGTGAATATTCTTTTTTTAGGCGGCAATAGATATTTTGGAAAAAAAGTTTTGAATCAATTATTAAAAACAAAACACAAAATTTTTTTAATAAACAGAAACAATAATAAACTAAAGTATAAAAATGATAACTTAATTCATATAAAATCTGATCGAAATAGCTTAAATAAAAAAAAGAACAGAATAAAAAATATTTTTTTTGATGTTATATTTGACAATATTGCTTACAAATTGAGCGATGTCATAAAGTTACATAGATTATTAAAAAATAATTATAACCATTATATATTTACAAGCTCGATTATAACATATTTAAATCTTAATAATGGTTACGAAGTAAAAGAAAGCGAGTGGTATAAAGGTAGGATAAACAAATTTGTAAATTCAAGATATGACAATTATCAATTAAAATATGCAATTAATAAAAAAAAAATTGAAAATTATTTGATTAATAACAAAAATATTAATTCTACTATTCTTAGAGTTCCAGCTGTAATAGGTAAAAATGATTTCTCCAAAAAAACTGAACAGCTATTAAATTTTTCACAAAATAAAATTAAAAAAGATACTTTAAATGGTTATATCCAATTTATTTTTGAGCAAGATTTATCGAAAATAATATCTAAATTAATATGCAAAAAAGCTTATGGAAGCGATGTTTTTAATATAGCAAACAAAAAAATTAAAATTAAGGATTTCTATATAAAAGTAAATAAAATTAGAAAAAAATTTAAAAAGAAAAAGAAAATATCTAAATATAATTCATTTCCTATTCCAATAAATTCTTTAATGAATTGTAATAAAATTAAAAAAAAACTTAAAGTAAAGTTTTCATCAATGGAAAAAGGATTAACTACAGTTATTTGATTACAATGAAGTATAACAATTTAGGAACATCAAACATTAAAATAAGTTCATTATGTCTTGGGACAATGACTTTCGGAGAACAAACTTCTAAATCTGAGGCATTTAAGATGATGGATGTTGCCTATGAGAATGGAATTAATTTTTTTGATACTGCTGAAATATACCCCGTTTATCCAAAGAGAGAAACATCAGGATTAACAGAGGAAATAATTGGTGACTGGCTTCAAAAAAAAAATAGAGACAAGTTTGTTATAGCTACTAAGGTTGCCTCAGGTCACCCCAAAGGAGTTGGAGCAACAGGATTAGCTTGGATTAGGGGAGGAAAAAATTTTCTAAAATTTGATAAAAAAAATATCCATGAAGCGATAGATAATAGCCTAAAAAGGTTAAAAACAGAATACATAGATCTTTATCAACTTCACTGGCCAGAGAGGAATGTTGCTGTTTTTGGGAAACTAGATTTTCAATATGATCCGAATGATAATAAGTGGACTCCAATTTTGGAGGTTTTGGAATGTTTAGATGAACTTATTAAAATTGGAAAAATAAGAAATATTGGACTTTCAAATGAGACACCATGGGGAGTTTTAAATTTTTTAAATACAGCAAAAGAAAAAAAACTACCTAGAGTTATGTCAATTCAAAATGGATATAATTTAGTAAATCGTGTTTTTGATATTGCTAACTCTGAAGTATCTTTAAGAGAAAACTGTGGTCTTTTAGCATATTCTCCATTAGCAGGTGGTAGATTAAGTGGAAAATACATTAAAAATAAAACACCAAAAAATTCTCGGTATACTCTCTGGCCAAGAAGATTTTCAAGACATCATACTAAAAGGGGAGAAATCGCTATTGAAAAGTATGTTAAACTTTCTAAAAAATTTAACATATCCCCAAGCGTTTTTGCTAATGCATTTGTAAATAGTAGACCATTTGTTGCTAGCAATATTATTGGAGCAACATCGGTTGATCAACTTAAAGAAAATTTAAAAAGTGTTGAAATTGAATTAACAAAAGAAATGTTTGAAGAAATAGAAAATATACATTTATCCGACCCTAATCCTTGTGTTTAAAATAAAAAAGTTTAATAAGATAAAATTATGAATATTTATAAGGAATTAAACAAAAAAACTGGCTATGTTATTTATCCTATAGAGAAAATAGGTTTATTTAAAAAACTCAGAAATTCTTTTATAAAGAATCTTAAAATTTCTTCTAAGTATAAAAAAAATATTAATACTGTTAGATTATCAATGGCAAAAATGTCTAGCGGTGAAATAAATAGAGCAATTATTAATTTTTTAACTTTCAATAAAAATCTTTCTGAGATGATGGTTCAATCATGCCCAAGGTTAATACAAGAACTTTGCGGAAAGGAGCTTTTTATTCAAAGAAGGGCTCATACAACGATAAATGTACCAGGAAATAAACATGCAAAACAATGGGCGCATTACGAAATGATTTCGGGGATTTCCCCTTTCACATATATCCTTTGGGCTCCTTTGCATGATTTAGATGATGAAGGTGGTGCTTATCATATTGATCTAAAGACATCATTAGATTTAATGAAAAAGGAAGAGGCTGAAGGACTTGTTAATGGACCTCGTGTATTGAATATTATGGGTAACAAAAAACCACCAAAACTAAAATTTGGTGAGGCTATTATATTTAATCCATTTGTTCTGCATGGCAATATCCCATTCAATTCAAAATTTGCAAGAATTGCATGCAATGTAAGATTCCAAAGTTCTGATAAACCTTTGCTTCAAAAAAATACTGATTACTTAAAGTACTTTAAATTTAACTTAAATAACAAAAAATGACTATTGCGATAATAAATACGGATATGAATATAGGTCCATTTAAAATTCCGGGAAATGGTCAAAACATGATTTTAAATAATTATGCGGAGCGAAATGGTTTTGTAGTTCAAGCGATTATCCCTGAGCCATTTATGTCAAATTCATTAGCGACAACTCAATGGGTACACAAAGAAAAAAAACTAAAAAAAGTAATACTATGTTCTATTTATCAACTCCCATCTAAAAAAAATAGATTAAATCAACTTATTAAGAATATGAAAAATGTTGAATTTCATTTTGCACTAGAAGGTATATCCGGAAAAGGATCCAAATTTTTAATTAAATGCATTCAAGAAGCTCAAATTTTTAAGAGAGCAAAAATTATTGATAGTACAAAAACTACATGGTCTGAGCTTTATACAATTAAATCTAAACAAGAAAATAAAGAATAAATGAAAATTTTTGTAACAGGTGGAGCAGGATATGTTGGGTCTAGGCTAGTACCAAAATTGTTAAATTTAGATCATGATATAACAGTTTTTGACTTAATGATTTATGGAGAAAATGTTTTAGAAAATAATAAAAAATTAAAAAAAATTAAGGGTGATATTAGAAATGAAGAATTATTAAAAAAAGTGATACCTGGTCACGATATTTTAATTCATTTAGCTTGTATATCCAATGATCCTAGTTTCGAACTAAATCCTGTTCTAGGCAAATCAATTAATTTAGACGCATTTGAGCCTTTGGTAAAAATAAGTAGAGAAAAAAAAATTAAAAGGTTTATTTATGCATCTTCATCTTCAGTGTACGGAATAAAAAAAGAAAAAAATGTTACTGAGGATATGAAACTAGAACCATTAACCGATTATTCTAAGTTTAAAGGAGAATGTGAAAAAATATTAAATAATTACAAGACTGATGAATTTATCACAACAACGATAAGACCATCAACAGTCTGTGGTTATGCAAAGAGACAAAGATTAGATTTAGTGGTAAATATACTTACAAACCATGCATTTCATAATAGAGTTATAAAAGTATTTGGAGGAGATCAATTGAGACCAAATGTTCATATAGAGGATATGGTTAACTCTTATATATTATTAATTAACGCGGATATAAAAAAAATAAATGGTGAAATATTTAACGTTGGTTTTAAAAATCAATCTGTAAATGAATTAGCATTAGATGTAAAAAAGGTTATAGGAAATGATGTAAATATTGTTAAAACAAAAAGTAACGATAATAGATCTTATCACGTTAGTTCAAAAAAAATAAGTGAAATTTTAGGTTTTAATACTCAATTTACAGTGCGAGATTCAGTTTTAGATTTAAAAAAGGCTTTCGAAAAAAATTTACTACCCAATTCATTTAATGACGAAATTTATTTTAACATTAAAAGAATGCAATCAATTAACTTAAAATAATCAATGACAAAAATTAATAATTTTTATTCAAACAAAATAGTTTATAAGCCCTGGGGTTATGAGTATGTTATTTATAATGACCACTCTCGTATTGCAATTACGCTTGTACATATAAAACATAGACACAAGACTTCTTTACACTGTCATCCTGAAAAAAAAACTGGTTTCATTATTCTTACTGGAAAGGCTAAGGTTCAAATAGGAATTTACAAAGAAAACAGTAAGATTTTCAGCTCTTTATCAAGACTGGTTTTTAGACCAGGATTATTTCATTCAATTAAAGCTTCTTCAAAAAATGGAGTTTATGCACTTGAGTTTGAAACACCTTATAATAAAGATGACTTAATAAGATTAAGAGATAGTTATGGAAGACAGTCTAAAAATTATGAAGGAAAAAATTTTACAAAAAAATTATCTAAATTTAATTTGATTAGGTTTAAAAAGCCAAAACTTAATCAAAAAAACATTTACAGCTTCAATAATATTAAAGTTTTTTTAGAAACTAGAGAAAATTTGAAAAGTCTGCAGTTAAAAAATAATAATTCTACATCAGCAATTTTACAAGGAAGCATTATAGATAAAAGAGGACAAAAAGTAATAACATGTGGAGAAGTTGTTAAGACAAAAACATTAAAAATATTTTCTCAAGAATATAAAATTACAAAACCAATTACAATTTTAAATGTATCAAAACATAGCAAAAAAAATTTAAACAAAAATATTTTTATTTAATGAAAGTTCGATATTCATACCTTAAGCAACAATTTGCAGATGCTGGTGATCTATGGAGGAAATTAAAGGTCTTTGTGTCTTCAGGAGATTTTACTTTAGGTAAAGAACTTAGAAAATTTGAGAGTAATTTTGCAAAACTAATAGGAGTAAAATATGCTGTAGGCGTTAATTCTGGAACAGATGCAATAAAACTTTCACTTAAAGCTTTAAATATTAAAAGTGGAGATGAGGTTATTACTGCAGCAAACACCTTTGTTGCTACAGTGGGAGCAATAACTGAATTAGGTGCAAAACCAGTATTTGTAGATTGTAATGATACTTTCTGCATGGATTTAAATTTGATAGAAAAAAAAATTACCAAAAAAACGAGAGCAATTGTTCCAGTTCATTTTACAGGCTATATGACAGACATGCCTAAATTAATGAAAATTTCAAAAAAATACAAGATTCCTATTGTTGAAGATGCTTGCCAGTCAATACTAGCAAACATAAACTCCAAAAACTCTGGAACATGGGGAAAATTTGGAGCTTTTTCACTTCATCCACTAAAAAATATTAATGTATGGTCTGATGGTGGAATTATAACAACAAACAGTTTTAAATATTACAAAAAATTAAAATTATTGAGAAATCACGGGCTAGTAGATAGAGATACTGTTAAAATTTGTGGCTTTAATTCAAGACTTGACACTTTTCAAGCAGTAGTTGGCAATTGGATTTTACCTAAAGCAAAACAAATAGCTAAACAAAGAATTGAGAATGCAAATTTTTATGACAAAAATTTTTCTAAAATTAAAGAAATAACAATACCTCCACGTCCTAATAACTTCAGAATAGTATATCATCTTTATATAATTTTTGCTGAAAGAAGAAATGAATTATACAAATATTGCCTAAAAAAAGGAATTGAAGCAAAAATACATTATCCAAAACCCATGTACCTACAAGAAAGTCTAAAATATTTAAAACATAAAAAAGGTGATTTCCCAATTACTGATGCTCATACAAGAAAAATAATTACATTTCCATGTGATCAACATTTAACAAAAAAACAAATGAAATATATTATTAAATGTGTAAAAGATTTTTATAATTAAATTTTAAAAGATGAAAAAAAGTAAAAAATTAAAAAAAAAAAAATCTAAAAACAATCGGTACTATGCTTTAGATTGTAGAAAATATAGTCCATCTAAACTAGCTAAATTAAGCTCACAACTTATAAAAAAAATCGGTTTTTGTGTAATTGATAATGTAATACCACAAGAAAAAGCTAAAAATATCAGAAAAGAAATTATTAAAGCAAATAAAGCTATCTATCAAAATATTCAACAAATAAAAAAAATTACTAAAATAAAGAATTTTAAGGAGGATGAACTTCTTAAAAATAAAAAAATTCAACTTAGACCTGTTGGCATTGATGGGAGACCTTCAAAACCACCAAATGATATAATATGGATGCCAAAGTATGCAAAATATTTGGCAAATGAAAGCATTGTAAGTTGTGCAAAAGATATGTTGGATGATCAAATACGAATTGCACAACTTCATCCTAGAGTTATATCTACATCGTCTGAGACAGAAAAAGAAATTATTTTAAGAAATGATCATCTTGGACTGCCAAGAATTGATTACGGACCTGCTACAGCAAGAGACTGGCACACTGATTGGCCTCATGATCCGTCAGCATATGGAGGTGATAATCCAGATGAAAATATAGGATTTGTCAGACGACCATTTCCAGATATAACCATGTGTCTAGTTATGGTCTGGTATTTTAATGATGTAAATGATCAAACTGGTGGAACATGGGTAGTTCCAAAATCTCATAAAGATTATAGAACTCCAAGAGGTCCGTTAGACAAAATTGTACTTACAGCACCTATACCAGGTGAAATACAAATAAAAGCCAAAGCAGGATCGGTATTTATACAAGACTCTCGTCTATGGCATTCTGCTCCGATGCATAATTATAGCAAACAAGATAGAGTTGCTGTGGTAAACCGATGGTGTCCATGGTGGTTATCTATTAATGATTACGCTAGAAAAAGCAGATTTAATGTAGTATGTAGGCCGCTTTCTAAAAAAGAATTTATAAATTTACCAAAAAAATTAAGACCTCTTATGAAACATTTATGTCCAGAGGTAGTGGATGAAATTCAAGGTTCGTTGCTATCTAAATCGAAGAAAGCTGTTGATAGAACTAGATGGGCCTATAAGTTATTAAAAAGAAAACCCTATAGTTTAGCAAAAGCTAATAGCAATATAAAATTAACTTTTAAATCTCACTCTTAAGAATAAAAATGAAATCAGCAATTTTAACCAAAAATAACAGTCCATTAGTTCTTGCAGACATAGAAGTTCCAAAAAAACTTAATTATGGCCAAGTACTAGTTAGAGTTTTTTTTAGTGGAATTTGTGGAGCACAAATAAATGAAATTGAAGCTGTTAAAGGCGTCGATAAATTTTTACCTCATCTATTGGGTCATGAAGGGTCAGGAGTTGTAGAAAAAATTGGACCCGGAGTAACCACTGCAAAAGAGGGAGATCATGTTGTTTTACATTGGAGAAAAAGTTCTGGAATTCAAAGTCAAACTCCTACTTACTTTTGGAAAGGTAAAAAAATCAATGCTGGCTGGGTTACAACTTTTAACGAAAAGGCCATCGTTTCTGAAAATAGATTAACTGTAATCCCTAAAGATTTTGATCTTCGTACTGCAGCCTTGTTTGGTTGTGCAGTAACATCTGGATTTGGTGCAGTAAACAATGATGCGAATGTAAAAATAGGACAATCAGTAATGATTTTTGGCATGGGTGGTATGGGTTTAAATATAGCATATGCCGCATCCTTAGTCTCGGCTTACCCAATTATTGGAGTTGATTTGCATGAGAGTAAATTAAAAATGGGGAAAAAATTTGGTTTAACACATGGAATTAAAGCAAACAATAAATTAAAAAAAAAAATTTCAGAAATTACAGATGGGAATAGTGTCGAAATTATCTTTGAAACTACAGGAAATTCAAAATTAATGGAAAAGGCATACGAATTGACCCCAGATGACGGAAAAACAATTTTTGTAGGTGTTCCAAATAAGAAGATTTCTATTTATTCATTGCCACTAGCTTTTAATAAAATTTTAAAGGCGTCACATGGAGGAAATTCTATTCCAGACAAAGATATACCTAGATATATTAGGTTAGTTAAAAAAAAAAGAACTAATTTAAAAAAATTAATTACGCATGAGTTTCCTTTATCGAAAATAAATGATGCAATTAAATTATTTAGAACTGGAAAAGCTGGAAGGATAATTATTAACACAAAAGGGTAAATTATATGGGAAGACATTTTGATATTGGTTATTTTAAGAAACGCATAAAAGTAAGAGCAAAAGTAGCAAAAGAGAGAACCGTTACAAATAAAATGTATGCTTGGGAGTTGGGAAAAGAATATTATGATGGTAGCAGACTAAATGGCTATGGTGGTTTTAAATATGATGGAAGATGGTTAAGATTGCTTCCAAAAATAATTAAAAGATATAAACTTACAAATAAATCTAAAGTTTTAGATCTCGGTTGCAAAAAATGTTTTTTACTTAAAGATTTAAACATTTTATTGCCAGGGATAAAATCATACGGAATAGAAAACCATCCATATGCTCTAAAAAAAGCTGTAAAATGTAGCAGTAAATTGATTAGATCCGAATATACTAGATTGCCGTTTAAAAATAAATCCCTTGATTTTGTGATCGCCTTTAATTCTTTGTATATGCAAAATTTAGGTGATGTAATAAAATCTCTTAAAGAAATTGAGAGAGTTTCAAAAAAAAGTTATGTAGTTTTAGCCTCTGGAGAGAATGACCAAGAAAGAAATAAATTTTATAAATGGACATTAATAGGAACTAGTATTCTTTTAAAAAAAGAATGGAAAATACTTTTCAAAAAAATTAAATTTAAAGGAGATTATTATTTTTCATCAGCTAAATCTTTAGGTGTATAAAATAAATCAAATTAAATAAAAAAAATGAGAGTTGCTGATTACATAATTCAATTTCTTGAAAGCAAAAAAATTGACACTGTATTTACAGTAAGTGGAGGAGGATCAATTTTTTTGTGTGATGCTTTATATAAATCAAAAAAATTAAAATATATTTCATGTCATCACGAACAAGCAGTATCTTTCGCTGCCGAAAGCTATTCTAGAGTAAAAAATAAACCAGGTGCAGCAATTGTGACAACAGGCCCAGGGGGAACCAATTGTGCTACAGGTGTAGCTTGCTGTTGGATCGATTCAGTTCCATCATTGTTTATATCTGGTCAAGTATTTTTAAATCAAACTATAAAAAAATCTGGACTAAGACAGGTTGGTGTACAAGAATTTGATATAGTCAGTATGGTAAAATCAACCACAAAATATTCAGTAATAGTTAAAGATGCCAAGGACATTAAATATCATCTAGAAAAAGCTTATTATTTATCACAAGATGGAAGGCCAGGACCAACTTGGATAGATGTTCCAGCAGATATTCAAAATTCGCAAATAAATCCAAAAAAGCTACGAGGATTTAAAATAATTAGTAAAAATTTGAATTTTAAGAATTTGGATAATAAAATTAAAAAAGTAGCCGAATTATTGGCTAAAAGTAAAAAACCAATATTACATTTAGGACAAGGAGTTAAAATTTCAAAAGGTCAAAAATATTTAAGAAAAATTATTAATAGATACAAAATTCCTTTTGCACTAACATGGAACGCATCTGATCTAATAGAGTCTAGCCATCCATCATATATTGGTAGACCAGGAGCATTTGCCGAAAGAGGGACTAACTTTATTATTCAAAATTGTGATTTTCATTTATCTGTAGGAACAAGACTTCCTTTTATGGTTACAGGTTACAATGCCTCAGATTTTGCAAGAAATGCTATGAAAGTTATGGTTGATATAGACCATAAAGAGCTAGAAAAAAGTAATACAAAGCCAAACAAAATAATTAGTTGTGATGCTAAGTATTTCTTAAAAACACTATTAAAATTTTTACCAAAAAAAACTAATATATCAAAAGATTGGCTCTTATATTGCAAAAAAGTAAGAGGAAAATACCCAATAGTTCTTGATAAATTTAGAAAACAAAAAAAATATTTAAACTCATATGAGTTTGTAGATAATTTATCAGATGTTCTTAAAAAAAATGAGGTGATAGTTACAGATATGGGCCTATCATTTGTTGGAACACATCAAGCATTTAAAATAAAAAAAGGTCAAAAATTATTTACTAATTCTGGTCATGCGCCAATGGGATGGGGTTTACCAGCTGCAATTGGTGCTTACTATGCATCTAAAAATAAAAGAATTATATGTTTGGTGGGCGAAGGTGGTTTGCAAATGAATATTCAAGAATTTGCAACCATAATGCACAATAAACTGCCAATAAAAACTTTTATTTACAATAATGGGGGGTATTTGACTATAAAACAAACTCAACAATTAGGATTTAATAGCAGGATAATGGGATCCAACTCTCAATCTGGAATATCATTTCCTAATTACAAAAAAATAGCAGAGTCTCACAATATTAAATATTTTAAAATAAATAATAATAAAGATT
>MDTB01219418.1_pt1 | contig 19846 bp, 19 predicted proteins | sample 811161 | NCBI WGS metagenome assembly MDTB01 (sample SAMN05326650, study PRJNA326480) | marine metagenome | isolation source: seawater | place: Mediterranean Sea | collected 2009 | reverse complement strand
TTTTTCCAAAAACTCTTAGCTTTTTGAAAGAATTTTTTAATACTTGGATTTGATTTTTCATTTTCAATTTCTCTAAATTTTTCAAGTAATTCTTTTTGCTCTTTATTTAAAGATACAGGCACTTCCGTATTAACTTGTATATAAAGATCACCTGTTCCATTGCCTCTCATGTAAGGCATTCCTTTATTTTTTAACCTAAATTGTTTTCCATTTTGAGTAGCAGCTGGTATTTTTATTTTTGCTTTTCCACCATCTATTGTTGGTATTTCTATAGAAGTTCCAAGTGCAGCATCTGCGATTGAGATTGGATACTCGAAAAATAAGTTTTCATCTGATCTTTTAAATAATTCATGTGAATAAACATTTATAAATAAATAAAGGTCTCCATTTCCAGCTCCTCTAGAACCTGCCTCTCCTTTTCCAGCAAGTCTAATCCTGGTCCCATCATCAACACCTTTAGGTATTGTTACTGACAATCTTTTTGATGCTTGTTTTTTACCCTGTCCATTACAATTAGAGCATGGATTTGTAATTTCTTCACCAGACCCTGAACATTGCGGACAAGTTTGTTGAACAGTAAAAAAACCTTGACTTGATCTAACCTGTCCATGCCCACCACACATTGAACATGATCCTGCGTTGTGTCCGGGCTTAGAACCGCTACCTTTGCAAGTGTCACATTTTTCCGATGTTGAAAACTTAATATCCTGTTTTTTTCCAGTATAAGCTTCCTCTAGAGTTATTGATAAATCGTACCTTAGATCTGATCCTCTATTATTTGCTCTTCTACTTCTTCTGCCACCTCCACCAAATCCTTCTCCAAAAAAGTCTTCAAAAATATCAGAGAAATGATTGGAAAAGTCAAAGTTACTAAAACCTCCTCTTCCTCCTCCACCATTTTCAAATGCTGCGTGACCAAAATTATCATAGTTCTGCTTACGTTCAGAGTTTGATAAAACGTGATAAGCTTCAGAAGCTTCCTTAAATTTTTCCTCAGCAGCTTTATCACCTTCATTCTTATCTGGATGATATTTTACTGCTAATTTTCTATAGGCTGATTTAATTTGGTCTGCTGTAGAACTTTTACTTACACCTAAGACGTCATAATAATCTCTTTTTGCCATAACTTATTATAGACAATCAGTTGAAAGCTTAGGCGCTTTTTTCTTTATTCTCGTCTTTTACTTCTTCAAAGTCTGCATCAACAACATTATCGTCTTTTTGTCCTTCTTCTTTTTTTTCGTCTTTTGGTGCATCACCAGGCTTAGCACTTTGCTGAGATTTATAAATTGCTTCACCCAATTTCATTGATGCTTGAACTAATTCTTGTGTTTTTTTCTTTATATCTTCAACATCAGTTCCTTTTAAGGAGTTCCTTAGGTTTGCAGAGGCAGTTTCTATAGCTTTTTTGTCAGTATCTGAAACTTTAGATCCATGCTCTTTTAAATTTTTTTCTGTGGAATGTAATAAAGTATCAGCTTGATTTCTTGAATCAACAGACTCTCTTTTTTTCTTATCTGCTTCTTTATTAGACTCTGCCTCTTTAACCATTTTATTTATTTCATCTTCACTTAATCCGCCAGAGGCTTGGATTTGAATTTTTTGTTCTTTTCCTGTTCCTTTATCTTTTGCAGAGACATTTACAATACCATTGGCATCAATATCAAAAGTTACTTCAATTTGTGGTACTCCTCTTGGAGAAGGAGCTATACCGACTAACTCAAAGTTTCCCAAAATTTTATTATCTGCTGCCATTTCTCTTTCACCTTGCAACACTCTAATGGAAACAGCTGGCTGATTGTCTTCAGCAGTCGAAAATACTTGGCTTTTTTTTGTAGGTATTGTCGTATTTTTATCAATTAATTTTGTTGATACTCCGCCTAGTGTTTCGATACCCAAAGAAAGCGGAGTAACGTCTAGCAAAAGGACATCTTTAACATCTCCCTGCAGCACTCCAGCTTGGATAGCAGCACCCATCGCGACTACCTCATCAGGATTAACGCTTTTGTTTGGGTCTTTACCAAAGAAATTCTTTACTGCTTCAATAACCTTTGGCATTCTTGTCATACCACCAACCATCACGACTTCATTAATGTCGTTTGCTGTAAGGCCAGCATCTTTTAAAGCAGTTTTACACGGTGGTAGCGTTTTGGTAATTAGCTCCTCTACTAGAGCCTCTAATTTTGCCCTGGTCATTTTTAAATTAATATGTTTTGGCCCTGTTTTATCTGCAGTTATAAAAGGAAGATTAACGTCAGTTTGTTCTGCTGAAGACAATTCTATTTTAGCCTTTTCAGCAGCTTCTTTTAATCTTTGAAGAGCAAGTTTATCTGATTTTAAATCAATACCATTATCTTTTTTAAATTCCGCAACAAGATAATCAACAATAGTATTATCAAAGTCCTCACCTCCTAAAAAAGTATCACCATTTGTAGATTTAACTTCGAAGACACCATCTCCCAATTCAAGAATAGAAACATCAAAAGTTCCTCCACCTAAATCATAAACTGCTATTTTCTTATTTGTTTTTTTATCCAAACCATATGCTAAAGAAGCCGCAGTTGGTTCATTTATAATTCTTAGCACTTCAAGTCCTGCAATTTTTCCAGCATCTTTTGTTGCTTGCCGTTGAGCATCATTAAAATATGCAGGCACAGTAATAACTGCCTTTGTTACTTCTTGACCTAAATATTTTTCAGCTGTCTCTTTCATCTTTTGTAAAATAAAAGCCGATATTTGAGATGGAGAATATTTTTGTCCTTTTGCTTCTATCCAAGCATCACCTTTTTCTGAATTTACTATTTTAAAAGGCGCTGATTGAATATCTTTTTTTACTGATGCGTCTTCAAAATTTCTTCCAATTAGTCTTTTAACAGCAAAAATTGTATTTTCAGGATTGGTTACTGCTTGCCTTTTCGCTGGTTGACCAATTAATTTTTCGTCTTCTTCTGTAAAAGCAACAACAGAAGGGGTAGTTCTTGCACCTTCAGCATTTTCTAATACTTTTGCCTGCGTTCCCTCCATTATTGCAACACATGAATTTGTCGTTCCTAAGTCTATACCTATTACTTTGCTCATAATTTATAATTCCTTAAAGTCATATAAGTGTTAAATTTCAATCTACAAGTTTTTTTAAGTACTTATTTTGACTACTTTTTTTCGTTATTTTCCTTATCTTTTTTATCTTCTTTATCGTTAGTTGCTTTTTCTTCTTTTTTTTTAGAAACACCGACCAATGCTGGTCTTAATAATCTATCTTTCATAAGAAAACCTTTTTGGATTTCTTGTATTATTGTGCCTGGCTCTTTTGTGTTGTCTTCAATTTCCATCATTGCCTGATGATAGTTTGGATCAAGTTTCTTATTAATTGAATTTATAGGCTCAATATTATTTTTTTTAAAAATAGACAAAACATCTTTATGAATAATTTCTATGTGCTCAAGAGTTTTTTTTAAACTTTCAGAGTTTTTTAAACTTTCATCATTTTTTAAAGATTCTTTAGCTCTTTCAAGATTATCAGTAAGGTTTAAAGTTTCTCGCGCAAAAGAAAAACCACCATATTCAAAAGCTTCATCTTTTTCTTTTTCATACCTTCTTCTTTGATTTTCCATTTCGGCGAGGGTTCTAGTTAGTTTGTCTTCTAGTTCTTTAATTTTTTCTTCAGGAGTTAAAATTTTTTCTTCTTTTGCTTCCTCGTTGTCTTTTAGTTTGTTGATTTCAGGATTTTCCTGGTTTTCATTATTTTTTTCTGTTTTTAAAATTGGATCTTTTTCCATTATGACTTATATGGTAAGAAATTTAATAATTGCTAGATGTTAAATAAAAAAATTAAAAAAATATTAATTGGTACTAATAATATTGGAAAACTTAGAGAAATTAAGGATTTATTGCCAAAATCAACTAAAATTTTTTCAACTAAAGATTTTGGATTAAGCAGTCCTAAAGAAACAGGCAATTCTTTTTTAAAAAATTCACTTATTAAAGCTAAATTTTTTTCAAAGAAGGCAAATTTGATATGTTTAGCAGATGACTCTGGTCTTGAAATTGATATTTTGAATGGAAAGCCAGGCATATATTCAGCCAGGTGGGGAGGTGCCAGAAATGATTTTAATAAAGCTATTTTAAAAGTTTTTCGAGAACTTTACAAAAAAGATAAAAATTGGAAAATAAAAAAAATAAAAGCCAGATTTGTTTGCGCGTTAACAATTTATTGGCCAAATGGTAAGAAAATTAATTCTGTAGGAAAAGTTGAAGGCTTTATATCTAACAAAAAAAAAGGAAAAAATGGATTTGGATACGATCCAATTTTTATACCTTTAAAGAGCAAAATTACATTTGGTCAAATGAAACCTAATAAAAAATACAAAATTGATCATAGGTTTAAAGCTTTTAATAAAATTAAAAGATTTTTTTGATATTATTGTTTTCTATTTTATAAAAATTAAGAACATGATTAATTTTTTTGTCTTTTATTTCAAAAATTCCTACTTTACCTTTGAATTTATTTTTTTTAGAAAATATCTTTTCGTCTATAATCCAATTATTTTGAAAAATTAAATAGTAAACTAATCCAACTAAATCATAGCTTAAAAACGACAGTTGATTTGGATATTCTTTAAATTTTTTAAAATATGTATTTGTAAATTCCTCATAATTCTTTTTGTTAATGGAAGGATAATAAATTGGTTGATAGCTATTTTCTTTTAGTAAAGACTCATCAAACCACTGGTTTAAAGTTATAAAATAAGTTTTTGTAGGAGAGACATCTGTATATAATAGAGAAGTAGTGATACTTTTTAAACTTTCATCAAAATCTGCAATTATTAAAGAGTCAAAATCTATTTTTCCAATGGTATCTTTTTTTTCTAATATTTCTATTTTTTTTTCTTTATTGGGATCTTGTGATTCTTCAAGTCTTTTAATTTCATCTTTTACATTTTGTTTTCTTTGAGGATACTTAGTAATTTTTTCTATTTGTTTTGTAAGTTTAGTTGGGTCAGTATCATAATAATGTATCTTAAAAGTTTTAATTTTTGATTTTTTAATAGCTTTTTTTATTTCGTTTTTATAATTTTTATTTGGAATTAGAAAAATTGTTTTTTTAAGTTCATTATTTTTTTGAAATATTGCTATGGTATTAAGTTGAGAGCCTGCATTGATACCTGCGCTTATAATATTTTTTGGATTATCGATAATTTTATTTGTTAAAGATAAAAAAGTCATATCACTTAATTCCTCCAATTTAGTTAAATTTTTATTAAAGACTGGTCCTATGACTATTTTAACACCAGCCTCTCTAAGTTCTTTCGCTTTTTCAAATGTTACATCTGGATTTGATGCGGTATCTTTAGGAATTATTTCTATTAATGAATTGTCAATTTTATTTAAAGCGAGCAAGGTTGATTTAAGTATTGATTTCCCTATTTTGCTGTATTCACCACTAATTGGTACAAGCAATCCAAATTTAATTTTTTCTTGAGCAACTACTTTGGTTAAACTTGAAGAAGTAAATAAAATTATCAGAATTATAATTTTGACTAATATTTTCATTTTAATGTTATTATTATATTATTTATATTTTAATGATTCCACAAAACGACATAAAATTTAAAAGATTAAAAATTGGCCTATATGTAGTTTCTACGCCCATAGGAAATTTAAGTGATATTACTTTTAGAGCAATAGATGTGCTAAAAAATTCTCAGTACATTCTCTGTGAAGATACAAGAATATCCAAAAAATTACTAGATAGGTATAAAATTAGATCTAAATTAATTTCATTCCACAAGTTTAATGAAAAAAAAAATTTAGAAAAAATAATTAATATTTTAAAATCTCAAAAAGTAGTTTCTTTAATTTCAGATGCAGGAACTCCTACTATTTCGGATCCAGGAAAAATTTTGATTAATGAGTGTATAAAACACAAAATTGAAATATACCCGATACCGGGAGCTTCTGCTGTAACATCTGCAGTTTCAATTAGTGGTTTTTCTGACAATTATTATTTTTTTGGCTTTTTTCCCGAAAAGGAAAAAGAAATAAAAGAACGACTTGAAATGTTATCTAAATTAAACTGTTCTATTGTTTTTTTTATATCACCAAAGAAAATAAACAAAATAATTAAATCATTAAACTTTTTTTTTAATAATAGAAAAATAGTAATTTGTAGAGAAATTTCAAAGTTCTATGAAGAGTTCATTAGAACTAGAGTTGAACAGTTGAAACCATTCGAAAATAATTTAAAAGGAGAGCTTACTGTCGTAATTTCTGAAGGAAATCAAAATAAAAATATTTCGAATAATTTAGACGAATCAGATAAAAAATATATTAAAAGAATGATAAAAAATTTAAGTATCAAAGATATTGTAAATTTAATGAGTTCAAATAGAAATATTTCAAAAAAAGAAATTTACAACTATTGTTTAAAAATCAAAAATGAAAAATAAATTAATATTAATATTTTTTATTTTTTTTCTTTTAAATTCATGTGTAGGCACGGGTTCGAAGGGAGTTTTTGGTACTGGCGTAAGTATAGCTTTGGATCCAAGATCTTTGGGCACACAAATTGACGACTCAATAATGCAAAAAAATTTAGGTGCTAGATTAATTGTAATGAATAAAAATTATATTGTTTCTGTTAAAACTAAAGTTTTAGATGGTAGAATTTTTTTAACAGGAAAAGTTGATGATCCAGAAGAAAAACTTAAAATTACAAAAGCTGCATGGGAAACAGAAGGCGTAAGGTCAGTTAGAAATGATATTAAAGTTAAGGAAGAATTTAACTTTAAACAATCTGCCAAAGACTTGCTAATAACTTCACAATTAAGAACAGCAATAATTTTAAATAAAAATATAAAAGCTACAAATTATAATATTGATACATATAAAAGAAAAATTTTCATTTATGGAATTGCCATGTCTAAAGAGGAAAGAAAAGAGGTTATATATGAAGCAAAAGGCATACTAGATGTTGAAAAAGTTATTGCTAGTATTTTTTTAGCTGAAGATTTGAGAATTCAAAAAAACTAATTTTTTTTCCCGTAGTTGATAACGCTAGCAGAATATGCTGCTATTGAAGCAAGATTTAATATATCTGAAGTAGAAGATCTTAGAGGAGCAATTTCGATTGGTTGACCTAATCCAATTAAAAATGGTCCAATTACTTTTGCTCCACCTAACTCTTTCATCATTTTGTATGATATTGCCGCACTATGTTGTCCTGGCATAATTAATATGTTTGCATTTCCCACAATTCCTGAAAAAGAATATAGCTCCTTATATTCTTCATTAAGAGCCACATCGGGTTGCATATCTCCGTCAAATTGAAAATCTACTTTTTTATCTTGCAAAATTTCTACTGCATCTCTGATATGTTTCGTTTGATTTGTTGCTGGTTGCCCAAATGTTGAATGTGAAACAAATGCAACCTTAGGATCAAACCCGAATAATCTTACAACCCTAGCCGATGAAATTGCTATGGCAGAAAGTTGTTCAGCAGTTGGATTTTCATGTACACTAGTGTCTCCTATGAATACAGTTTTACCTCTATTCACTATCATATTTAAGCCAAACATTATTTCTCCTGGTCTTACATCTATTACTTTATTTATTTTTTCTAAAGAGGCAGCATACTTTCTTGTGTTTCCTGTTACAGCGCCGTCGGCATCACCACACGAAACCATACAAGACGTCCAGATAACTCTATCATTTCTTATCATTCTATCGCAGTCTCGTTCTAACAATCCCTCTTTTCTTTGTAATCTTTTAAATAAATAATTTGCATATTTTGCTCTTTGTTGTTTTTTGGTTGAATTAACAATTTCAATATCAAGGTTTTCACTATATCCGATATTTTGAAGTTGCTCTTTTATCTTTTCTTTTTTTCCTACTAACACAGGAATTCCTAATTTACTATTTTTAAATGCAATTGCAGCTTTTAAAGTGTTTTCATCTTCACCATCTGCAAAAACAATTTTTTTTGGATTTTTTTTAATTTGGTTATTTATGCCCTGCATAATGGTAACGGAAGGATCAAGCCTTTGTTTAAGTTGCTCTTTATAAACTTCAAAATCTTTAATATCTTTTCTTGCAACACCTGTTTTAATAGCAGCTTTTGCTACTGCTAATGGTATTTCAACAATTAATCTTGGATCAAAAGTAGATGGAATAATATACTCTTTTCCATACTTTGGTCGCTCACCACCCATAGCCGCAACTACTTCATCAGGAACATCTTCTCTTGCAAGAGCTGCTATCGCGTTTGCTGCAGCCATTTTCATTTCTTCATTTATTGTTTTGGCCCTTACATCTAAAGCTCCTCTAAAAATATATGGAAATCCAATAAGATTATTTACTTGATTTGGATAGTCAGATCTACCAGTAGCTATAATTGCGTCATCTCTGACTTCCTCCACTTCCTCAGGTGTAATTTCAGGATCAGGATTTGCGCATGCAAAAATAATCGGATTTTTTGCCATTTTTTTTACCATTTTTTTTGACAAAATACTTTTTGAAGATAATCCTAAAAAAACATCAGCTTGATTAATTGCATCATCTAAAGTTCTATTTTTTGTTTTAATCGCGTGTGTAGATTTCCATTTATTTAAATTATCTCTACCACGATATAAGACACCCTTGCTATCAAGCATTATTATATTTTTTTGAGGTACACCTGTTTTTTTTAATAAATTAGTACAGGCAATAGCAGATGCTCCAGCGCCATTTACAACAACTTTAATTTTTTTTAGTGATTTTTTTGATATTTCCAAGGCGTTAATTAATGCAGCAGTTGTTATTATTGCTGTCCCGTGCTGATCATCGTGAAAGACAGGTATATCTAAAATTTCTTTAAGTTTTTCCTCTATTACAAAGCAGTCTGGAGCAGCTATATCCTCCAAATTTATTCCACCAAAACTTCCCGCAATACTTTTTATACTTTTAATTATTTCATTGGTATCAGATGAGTCAATTTCAATATCAATCGAGTTGATATCAGCAAATCTCTTAAACAAAATAGCTTTTCCTTCCATTACTGGTTTTGAAGCTAAAGAGCCCAAGTTACCCATTCCAAGAACCGCTGAGCCGTTACTTATTACAGCTACCAAATTTCCTTTAGTTGTATAATCGTAAGCTGCATTGGGATCTTTAGATATCTCTCTTACTGGGGCTGCGACACCAGGAGAATATGCTAATGCCAAATCTCTTTTAGTTGTCATTGGTTTAGAAGATATAATCTCAATCTTGCCTGATTTATTGGTAATATGAAAATCTAAAGCTTCTTTATCTGTGTAATGATCAATTTTTGTTTTTTTCATTTATGATAATTAGATATACAATTAGAGCAATTTTAAGACTAATATGATTTATGAACCTTATTAAGTCAACAGGGACATTCAGTTTTTTTACTATAATCAGTAGAATACTAGGTTATTTAAGAGATATATTGATTGCAATTTTTTTAGGAGCCGGCCCTATAGCTGACGCATTCTTCGTTGCTTTTAGAATTCCGAATACTTTTAGAAGATTGTTTTCTGAGGGAACATTTAATGCTGCTTTTGTTCCAAGTTATGCATCAGAACTTTCAAATGGAAAAGAAGAATCTGAAAAATTTGCAACAAACGTATTTAGTTTACTAATCATAGTTTTATTTTTTTTAGTTTTAATTATTGAAATTTTTATGCCTTATTTTGTTTTTCTGATCGCACCTGGTTTTAGCGGAAATGAGGAAAAAATGAGTTTAGCCGTAAATTTAACAAGAATTACATTGCCTTTTTTATTTTTTATAAGTTTATCATCTTTTTTTTCTGCAATATTAAATTCTCATAATAGATTTGCAGTAGCTGCTGCCGCACCAGTTATTTTAAATTTTTTTTTAATATCAGTACTATTTTATGGAATGTTATTAGGAGACAAGCTTGTTTATTATTTATCATATGCTGTAACTTTAGCCGGTATTGCTCAGTTTATTTACTTATTTTTTTACGTAAAAAAATTTTATTCTCCAAAATTTATTTTTAATTTTTCGATTGATACAAAAATCAAAAATTTTTTCTCAAAATTATTGCCGAGCATTTTTTCATCAGGTGTAACTCAGATAAATATATTAGTGGGAACAATAATTGCTTCATTTCAAGCTAGTGCGGTATCTTATTTATATTATGCTGATAGAATTTATCAAATAAATCTTGCTATTGCAGGAATTGCAATAGGAGTAGTTATTTTACCTCAACTTTCGAAGTATGTTAGAGGTAAAGAAAATGATAAAATATTATTAATACAAAATAAAGCCTTAGAGCTAAGTTTATTTTTAAGTTTACCAGCCACTATAGCTTTATTGCTTGCATCTGAACAAATTATATCTGCTTTATTTGGTTATGGAACTTTTGATGAGATATCAGTTAAAAATTCTTCAAAAGCATTATTCTTTTTTGCACTTGGACTCCCAGCTTTTTCATTAATAAAAGTTTTTTCTAGTTTTTATTTTGCAAGACAAAATACTAAATTACCATTTTATATTTCACTAGCCTCTGTTTTATTAAATATTTTAGTAAGTATAATTTTTTTTAAAAAAGTTGGATTTATAATTATTCCGATTGCTACCAGTATTTCTTCGTGGTTTAACTCTATTTTATTATTTATATTTTTAAAAAAGGATAATTTTTTTAATTTTAATTCTGAGTTTATCTCAAAATTTTTTAAAATATTATTTTCTTCAATAGTTATGGGAATTTTTATTTACTATTTGGTAATTTTCTTTAAAACGAATCTTGCCTACGATCAAAATTATAAATCAGTTTTTCTTATAGGAATTGTAATAGTTGGACTAATTTCTTATTTATTAATTGCATTTTTGATCAAGGCTTTCAAAATCACAGATATTAATTTAAAGTATTAAGTCAATGTCTAAAAAAATTTTTTCTGGCGTTCAACCTTCTGGAAATTTACATCTTGGTAATTATTTAGGTGCTATTAAAAATTTTGTTGAGCTTCAAAATGAAAAAAATACAGAATGTGTTTATTGCATCGTGGATTTGCATGCTATCACTGTTAAACAGGACCCAAAGGAATTAAGAAGAAATATTAGAGAAACGCTGGCAGCTTTTATCGCAAGTGGATTGAATGAAAATAAAAGTATAATTTTTAATCAATCGTCTGTTCCTGCTCATTCTGAGTGTGCATGGATTTTAAGTTGCATAGCAAGAATGGGTTGGTTAAATAGAATGACTCAATTTAAAGAAAAAGCTGGAAAAGATAAAGAAAAAGCAAGTGTAGGACTTTATGCTTATCCAGTTTTAATGGCAGCTGATATACTGCTTTACGATACTACTCATGTACCGGTTGGTGATGATCAGAAACAGCATTTAGAATTATGTAGAGACATTGCACAAAGATTTAACAATGATTTTGAAGCACCAAACTTTTTGAAAGTTCCAGAACCATTAATACAAAAACACTTTTCAAGAATTATGAGTTTAAAAGATGGTGAAAAAAAAATGAGCAAATCAGATGAATCTGATTTAAGCAGAATAAACCTTGCAGATGATAAAGACAAAATTATAAATAAAATTAAAAAAGCAAAAACGGACACAATGCCAATGCCAAAAAAAGATGAGAATTTTAAAAATAGACCTGAAGCTTTAAATTTATTAGAAATATATTCAAGTTTGTCAAATCAAAGTCTTGAAAAATCTTGCGACGAATTTGATGGAAAAAATTTTTCTTTTTTTAAAGAAAAACTTTCTTACTTGATAGTTGAAAAAATTGAACCCATTTCTAAAGAAATTAAAAGATTATTAAATGAAGAAAAACATTTAGATAAAATTTTATTAGAAGGTGGCGAAAAAGCTAATGAATTTGCTTCAACAAAAGTAAAAGAAATGAAAAAAATTATAGGTTTTTAAAAATAAATTACTATATTCTTATATATGTTTATACAAACAGAAAAAACCCCAAATCCCAATTCATTAAAATTTATTCCAGGAAAAATAGTTTCCAAGAATGGTCAAATTGAAATTACAAAAAAAAATCAAATTAATAATGATTTAGTAAAAAATTTACTGTCAATAAATGGAGTAACAGGAGTTTTTTTAGGACCAGATTTTTTATCAATAAATAAAGATCAGAAAATCGACTGGGAAGATATTAAGCATATAGCACAATCTTTGATTGGTGAATTTTATTTAAATGGAAAAGATTTTATTTATGATGAAAACATTACACTAGAAAATAAAAAAGAATTTAAAGAAATAGAAAAAAAAATAATTCAAATATTGGATTCTAAAATTAGACCTGCGGTAGCTCGAGATGGAGGAGATATTCAATTTAAAGAATATAAAAACGGTAAAGTTAAAGTTCAATTGCAAGGCAGTTGTTCTGGTTGTCCAAGTTCAACAATGACTTTAAAACAAGGAGTTCAAAATTTGTTGAAACATTATATTCCTGAAGTTAAAGAGGTAGAGGCAATTTAATAATGATAAAAAAAAAATTTGATTTAGATGAAGTTAAAAAGATTCTTAAAAAAAAAGGTCTAATAATATCAAAAAAAAAAAACTATAAAATTACCAATCGTCAACAAAGATCTTAAAAGCATTTACCAAACGCTGTTAGTAAGTTTTGCTGTAATAATATTTTTCTTTATGCTTCCAACCTTTGTTAATTTCCAAAAGAATTCAATTTTAGCCTCTAAAGAAACTGAAAATAAATCTAAAAGTAATCTAGAAAAAGTTTTAAAAGGGCAACCCTTAGATAACAGTCCTAAAGTTGAAGAAGGTTTAAATGTAAAAAGCTTGTTTGAAGATGTTTTTAAATTTGATGAACTTCCAACTGATACTGTAAGGTTAAATGCATCGACAATAGAACAACTATTTAAAGATACAAACTATAATCTTGAAGATGTTAGAAAAACGAAATTAGTTAAACCTATATCGTTATCATTGTTACCTGAAGAAATGAAAATGATAGAAAGTTCAAAGAAGAAAAAAAATTTATTTATAAAAATAATTCTGCCTTTAATTTTAGAAGAAAATAATAGAATTAGGGTAGATAGAAGAAAACTTTTTAACATCTTAAATAAAAATAAAAATTCAGAGATAGAAAGAAGATGGTTAAATTTAAAATTTAAACAATATGGAGTACTTAATAAAGATTTATCAACTTTAAAAATTAGAATGGATGAAATACCAGTATCCTTAGCGATTGCACAAGCTGCTAAAGAAACAGGATGGGGCACGTCACGGTTTGCGCTTGAAGGAAATGCATTGTTTGGCCAATGGACTTATTCAGGAGACGGTATTAAACCTGCTGGAGCTGATAATGACACAACTCATAAAGTTATGAAATTTAAAATTCTAAAGTCTTCAGTTAGAGCATATCAAAGAAATTTGAACACACATTCGAGTTATAAAGATTTTAGATTAGCAAGAGCTGAATTAAGAGACAATAAAATGAAAGTTGATAGCTTAATTCTTGCAAACTATCTTGATAAATATGCTGAGACCGGCAAAGAATATGTAAAGATATTGAAAAAAATTATAAAACAAAATAATTTAACAGAATTTGATGATGTTAAATTACTACCTTCTAATAAAAAACTCAAAAGTTTAATTTAGTTTAACAGAAAACTGCAAACCAAGCCACCTCCATCCATCTGTATCATTTAATGAGCAATTAATTCTACCCCTTCTGAAAAGAAACTTTTCTCTAAAATTAACAATTAATTTATTTTTTTCTAATACTATATCTGATTTACCCCAGTTGTTTCCTTCATCTGAAAAGCAGTTGATATTTTTTAAATTTTTTTGGTCTTTAAAAAAGTTTATAATTAATTTTGGGGGATTATTATTTTTGATGTATTTATCTTTAGGAAAAATATTTTTGTACTGTAGAGGAAGAAGATCAATTAAAAAGTTAAATCTTTCTAAATCTCCATATTTTTCATTAATTGGAAATCTAGGTAATTCATAAATATCTTTATTGATATCAATTACACCTGAGTGTTGCCCGAAAGCATATTTAAATTTTTTTTTTATATAATTTTCTTGCTCCAAGCTATACTCGCCAAATGGATACGAAAAAAAAATTGGATTATAGCCTAAATTTTCATTAAATATTTTAATTGAGTTATCAATATCTTTTTTAAAATCATTAAAACTAAAATCTAATAAATATTCATGTGAGTGAGAATGATTTCCAATAAAAGCAAAATTTTCTTTTTCAACATCTTTTATTTGTTCCCAAGTCATATATCCTTTTTTTCCTACTGGTTGTGTGGAAACAAATAATATAAATGGAATTTTATTTTCTTTTAAAAATGGCCAGGCATTGTCATAAAAAGAACTAAATGCATCATCAATTGTAATTAAAATTTTCTTTTTAGACTTTGGTTTATTAAATTTTAAATCAAAATTTTTAGGACTTTCAAATTCATAGTTCTTACTTTTTATAATATTTATCTGTTTTTTAAAAATATTCATTTGAATATTGGTTGATGGATATTTATTCTCATTAAATCTATGGTACATTAATGAAAGAGTTCCTAAGTCTTTAGAATAATATTTGATATTATTTTCTTCTGATTTAGAATTCACAGTTAATAAAAATAAAATTATGAATGATTTAATTATTGATGCAACTACAGATAAAATTTTTTTAACTCTCATAAAAAATACTAAAAATATTTATACAAGCAAGTTTGAAAATAGTAAAAATAATTTTGATAAATTGGTAATTTTAATAGATGATTTACTAGATAAAAATAAACTATTAGCAAAAAATTTAAATAGAATTTATGTAAATAGAGGTCCTGGTAGCTTTGCAGGAATCAGAAATTCCATTTCTATTGCAAAAGGTTATCATGTTTCTCAAAATATTGACTACTATTGTTTTAGTTTTTTAGATTTTATTAGTTTAAAATATTCTATAAAAAATGAAATTTTTAAAAATTCATCACTTCTTTCACAATATCATAATATAAAATATGAGAAAATACCCGAATTGTGTAGTAAATATAAAATTAAAAAAAATTTGATTAAACCACTTTATTTGAGTTAGAATAAAACAATGTCATCTAATATTGAAAAAAAATGTAAGATAAAAGGTGTTAAACTTACAGACCAAAGAAAAGTTATTGCTAAAGTTATGTCAGAGTCCACTGACCATCCAAATGTTGATGAACTGTATAACAGGGTTTCAAAAATTGATCCAAAAATTAGCATTGCAACTGTTTATAGAACAGTGAAACTTTTTGAAGAAAGTGGAATTTTAGCAAAGCATGATTTCAAGGGAGGAAAAGCAAGATACGAAGAGTTAAACGAAGGTCATCACGATCACTTGATAGATATAAAAACTGGAGAAATTATTGAGTTCGTAGATAACGACATTGAAGAATTACAAAAAAAAGTTGCAGAAAAATATGGTTACAAGTTGGTTGATCACAAGCTAGAATTGTATGGCATAAAAAAAAAATCCTAGATGGAAAAAAAAATATTTATTAAAACATTTGGTTGCCAGATGAATGAGTATGATTCAAATCGTATTTATGACTCAGTAAAAAAAATTGGTTTTATTAAAGCTGATAAACATGATGATGCAAGTTGTTATATATTAAACACTTGCCATATAAGAGATAAGGCTAAAGAAAAAGTTTACCACGAAGTAGGAAGAATAAAAAAATTATATAAAACAAAAAAAAAACCAATAATGGTTGTTGCTGGTTGTGTTGCTCAAGCAGAAAACCAAGAAATGCTTAAAAGAGAACCTTACATTGATGTTGTAATAGGTCCACAATCTTATCATAAAATTAATCAAATATTAAAAAGTTTTACTGAAAAGGAAAAGAAAGAAGAAACTGATTTTGATACAATCCAAAAGTTTGAATATTTCGACAAAATAAAAAATACTAACAATAAAATTTCAACATTTTTAACTATACAAGAGGGATGTGATAAATTTTGCCATTTCTGTGTTGTTCCGTTTACAAGGGGCCCAGAATATTCAAGACCTTTTAGAAAAATTATCAAAGAGGCAGAGGAATTAATTAAAAATGGTGCCAAAGAAATCACACTGATAGGTCAAAATGTAAACGCATATTCTTATGAAGAAAATTCCAAGTTCTATAAAATTTCTGATTTATTAAATGAGCTAGAAAAGTTTTCTGAGCTAGAAAGAATAAGGTATACCACTTCACACCCAAGAGATATGTCAGATGATTTGATTGATTGTTATTCTACAAATAAAAAATTAATGCCTTTTATCCACTTGCCAATACAAAGTGGCTCTAATAAGATTTTAAAATTAATGAACAGAAAGCATAGTGTTGAAGAATATTTAACAATTTTTGATAAGTTAAAGAAAATTAATTCTAATATAGAATTTTCAAGTGATTTTATAATTTCGTACCCAGGTGAGACAGATGAAGATTTTAATGATACCGTTGAATTAATAAAAAAAATAAAATTTATTAATTCTTATTCTTTTATTTTTAGTCCTAGACCAGGCACTAAAGCAGCAAATTTAAAATTGATTGATAATGAAATATCCAAAGAGAGGCTAACAAAAATACAAAAAATTTTATTTTCTTATCAATTAGAAATGAATAAATCTTTTAAAAATAAACCAATCGATATTTTAGTAGAAAATAAAATGAAAGGCCAAAATAAACTTTTTGGTAGAAATAAGTATTTAAATTCGGTGATTTTTGAAGGTGATGAGAAGAATATTGGAAAAGTTATTAAAGTTAAAATAGAAAGTTGTAATCAAAATACTTTGTTTGGTGAAATTATGAATAATAACTCGAGAGCAGCATAGATTGAGAAATACTGCATATAAAAAACTAAATTCCGATCTTAGATTTGTATATTCTGACAATAATACTCTTAGTATAATATTTCAAAAAAATGAAATGTTGTTAGGAGTTGTGGGTGAATTTAATAATAATATTAAAGATTTAGAGAAAATTACAAAAACTAAAATTTATTCAAGAGGAAATTCAATTCTAGTTAAAAGCAATCCAGAAAAGAATGAATTAATTAAAAATGCTATTCAATTTTTGCATGAACAGTTTAAAATAAATGGCGCAATAGAAAAAAAAGATATAATTTCATCTGTAAATAAATTTATGATTGATGAAAAATTAAATAATTCTGAAAAAAATATAGAGTATATAATTAAAACTCCAAAAAAATCAGTTATTCCAAGGTCTGAAAAACAAAAAAAATATGTTAGGTCATTAAGAGAAAGTGAAGTTATAATTTCAGCTGGACCCGCTGGAACAGGAAAAACATTTTTAGCTGTAGCGGTAGCTTTAACAATGCTATTAGAAAAAAAAATTGAAAGAATTATATTATCAAGGCCTGCCGTTGAGGCGGGGGAAAGATTAGGTTTTTTGCCTGGTGATATGAGAGAAAAGGTAGATCCATATCTAAGACCTCTTTACGACTCTTTATATGATTTATTAGACTATGAAAAAATCCAAAAAAAAATAGAGATTGGAGATATTGAGATCGCACCACTAGCCTTTATGAGAGGCAGAACTCTAAAAAATTCTTTTGCTATTTTAGATGAAGCTCAGAACGCAACAGACACTCAGATAAAAATGTTTTTGACTAGAATTGGTGAAAACTCTAAAATTGTTATTAATGGAGATCCATCTCAAATAGACTTACCAAACAAATCTTTGTCTGGGTTAATTAGGTCAAAAAAACTTTTGGGACATCTTAAAGAAATTTCTATAGTTGATTTTGACCACAAAGATGTTGTAAGACATCCACTTGTTTCAAAAATAGTTAAAGCATATTCAGATCAAAAAAGTGATGAATGATAAAAGTAAATGTAGTAGTTGATTTTCCAAAATGGAAAAAAAAAAATTAAAAACCCAAAAGAATACTTAAAGAAAAAAGTCAATAAATTAAAAAAAATATTACCTTTCAAAAATAAAAATCAAGAATTTTCGATTTTACTCACTAATAACAATGTAATGAAAAAATTAAATAGTAAATTTAGAAAAAAAAATAAAAAAACAGATGTATTATCATTTCCTTTAAAAAGTAAATCTTATATTGGAGATATTGCTATAAGTTTTGAAATAATTAATAAAAAATCTTCTTTGTCAAATTTTAGCTATGAATTTGATAAAACTTGGATACATGGCTATTTACATTTAGTTGGATACGATCATAAGAAAAATAAAGATTATAAAAAAATGCATAATAAAGAAAAACTAATATTACAAAGTCTTAATAAATAAATTGTTAAAAAAAATAAAAAACAAATTGTTTTTTTTTATTATACCAATTTTACTTGGTATAATAAGTTCCTTTAGTTTACCACCATATAATTTTTTTATACTAAATTTTTTTACATTTTCTTTTTTATTTCTTTTTATAGTTTCAAATTTTTATCTGGGTAAGTGGCGATTATTTTTACTAGGTTGGGCATTTGGTTTTGGATATTTTGTATCGAATATCTATTGGATTATAAACTCTTTAACATTTGAGGAAATTTTTTTACCATTAATTCCAATTGCATTTTTTTTGATACCTTTATTTCTTGGCTTGTTTTATGGTCTTATTACATTTATATGCTCATTTTTTAACCTAGAAAAAAATTATAGATCTATATTAATTTTTGCTTTAATTTTTTCAATTGCCGAATTTCTAAGGGGAAATATATTAGGTGGCTTCCCTTGGAATTTAATTGCTTATAGCTGGACTGAATATATCAATTTTATACAAATATTATCTATTATAGGGACCTATTCTTTTAACTTGTTATCAATTACCCTATTCTTGTTGCCTGTAATAATATTTTTTAAAAAAAGTCAATTTTCTAAAATATTAATAGTTATCTTTTCTATAGTTTCTGTTGGTGCTAATATTTATTTTGGTAAAAGTGTAATCAATAAATATCATGAAGCACAATTAATCGATTTAAATACAAAAATTAAAGTTGTTTCACCCAAAGTAGAGTTGAGCAGGTTTTTTCAAAATGAGGATCCCAATATAATTATTAATGAATTAATTGATCTAAGTAAGCCTGAAAAAAAAAAAGAAACTTTATTTATTTTACCTGAAGGTATTTTAACAAACATATATCTAAAAGATTTAAATATTTATAAAGAAAATTTCAAAAATAATTTTTCAGAAAATCATAAAATTATTCTTGGTATAAACTCTCAATCTGACCTAAAAATTTATAATTCTCTAGTAGTTTTGGATAATAATTTAAATATTTTAGCAAATTATAAAAAAAATAATCTTGTTCCATTTGGTGAATTTTTACCATTTGAAAATATTTTCTCTAAAATCGGTTTAAAAAAAATTACTCATGGTTATCAATCATTTAGTAGTGATGATGATAGAAAAATTATAGATATAAATAATATTAAATTTCTCCCACTTATTTGTTATGAAATAATTTATACAGGAAAGCTCAATAAGAGTGGTGAAAAATTCGATTTCATATTAAATATCTCTGAGGATGGATGGTTTGGAAATTCAATAGGACCTCATCAACACCTTTTACATTCGATATTTAGGTCAGTTGAGGAGGGTAAAAATTTGATCCGTTCTGCAAATAATGGGATGTCTGTTTACATCAATCCCATAGGTCAAATAGTAAAAAAAGTAGAATCAACTGAAAAGGGAACTTTTGAAATAAAAAATTTTAGGAAAATCTCCAAAACTATATTTGGCCAATATGGTAATAAGATTTTCTTTTATTTTTTACTATTTTATATTAGTTTAATTTTTTTTTTAAAAAAGAAAAGGAGTTAAGATGAAAAAAAATTATTTATTTACTAGCGAGTCAGTTTCAGAAGGACATCCAGATAAAGTTTGCGATAGAATATCGG
>MDTB01118357.1_pt1 | contig 19849 bp, 20 predicted proteins | sample 811161 | NCBI WGS metagenome assembly MDTB01 (sample SAMN05326650, study PRJNA326480) | marine metagenome | isolation source: seawater | place: Mediterranean Sea | collected 2009 | reverse complement strand
CTTGATCGATTGATTGATGAAGTCGGTGACATCGAAGATTTTCTCAACTTCCAAACCAATGGGGAGTATTTTTTCGAAGTCGCTGATCACATCCTTCACACCATCGGAGACGACAATGGCGTTACTACCAGTGAGCTGATAGATCGCAACACCAACAGCAGGATTCCCACGAAGATCGATCGCATCAACTCCATACACTTCACCACCAAGGCTCACTCTGCCAACGTCTTTAAGCCGGATCAAACCACCGTCATCCGTCGTTTTGAGAATGATGTTCTCAAATTCTTTCTCAGATGTGAGGCGACCCTGCAGCTGAACAGTGAAGGTGAATTCCTGGCCTTTGGGAGCTGGGGCACCACCAATTTTTCCGGCTGGGACAAGACGGTTTTGACTACGCAACTGCGAGACAACATCATTGGCTGAGATGCCGTTGGCAGCCAACTTCTCAGGATCCAACCAGAGGCGGAAAGCGATTTTGCGGTTGCCGAAGTAAACCACTTCACCAACACCCTGCACCCGCTTAATATTATCCGTGAGGTTCTTATCAAGATATCCACTAATTGTTTCAACGCTGTATTCAGTCTGCGAAGGATCTTTGTTGATGAAGTTGTAAACCAACAGGGCTGAGGTCGACGATTTGTTGACCGTGACACCCGATTTACGAACTTCCTCAGGCAGCTGGGGTTCAGCCAGAGCAACCCGGTTCTGAACATTCACCTGATTGATGTTGGCGTCCGTGCCGCTGTTGAACGACACGCGAATGGAACTCACGCCATCGGCTGAACTGTTGGAGGTGATGTAATCCATCTCCTCAACACCGTTGATCTGCTGCTCAAGCACTGAGGTGACGCCCTGCTCAACAGAAACGGCATCAGCTCCCACATAGGTGGCTTGAACCTTCACCGTTGGTGGAGCGATATCAGGGAGGTTCTCAATTGGCAGGATCGGAATGGCGATCAAGCCAACGATCACAATCAGCAGACTGCAGACCGTGCTGAGGACCGGCCTGGTAATGAAGTTATTGGAAGCAGACATCGATCAACCTCAGTTCTCTTGAGCTGGAGTCGCCGAGGGAGCGGCGTCCTTGGACAAAATCTGGACAGGCATGCCGTGCTTGAGGTTGAGCAGGTTGGTGGTGGCCACCTTTGCGTTGGGCTTCAGGCCCTCAGTGATCGGATAGAGGTCATTCTCCAGTTCACCCAGTTTCACCGGTGTCTGGATTGCAAACTGCGTGCTCGCAGGGATTTTGCCGGCCTCAATGGCTTTCGTCAGTGTGTCGATATCAGCCTTGCCGGGGGTGGCCTTGAGCTCCTCGAAGCTGCCAAGACGGAAGACAAAACTCTGGCCCGAGGTCTGGGTCACCGCTGCGAAGGGAACCGACAGCTCATCTTTGGCCTTGATCAGAACGCGGGTCCGAAGACGTTGACCATTCAGCAGTTTTCCATTGGGATTGTTGAACACGGCTTTGACCAACAGGCCCTGGGTCTTGGCGTTGATCTGAGGGTTGATCGTGTCCACCTTGCCGGTGGCGATCACAGCGTCACTACCGGGGGCGCTGAGCAGCACCGGCTGGCCAATGGCCAATCGTTCTGAGAAGACAGCCGGCACCTCGACACGCGCCTCAAGCTCGTTGTTCTGAACAATGCTGGTGAGGGTTTGCCCCTTGTTGATCACATCACCAACCTTCACCAACACATCGGAGATGAATCCTCCAGAAGGAGCCCGCAGGTTGCTGTAGCTGAGATTCGCCTCAATGGACTTGATCTGCTCCTTGGCGGAAATCACCCGTTCACGAGCCGTGTTGTACTGCGTGCGGTAGCTGTCGCGCTGCTTTTCGGAGGCTGCTCCCTGCTTGGCCAGATATTCGTAGCGATCAAGGTTTGTCTTGGCGGTTTCGGCCTGGGCTTCCTCCTCCGCCAGCTTGGCCCTGGCTCTGGCGAGCTCAGCTTGGGTCTGCACCTGATCGAGCACCAGAAGCAACTGACCGGGCTCAACCTGATCTCCCTGACGGATCTTCAGCTCAAGAATGCGACCTGACTCCTGGGCTGCCAGTTCAACCCGGCTGGTGGCTTCCAGGGTGCTGACGGTATCGACGCCTTCGGTGAACTCAGACTGCGTGGCTGTCGCCGCCTGCACTTTCGGCGGTGGTGGCTGGGCCGGTTCCTCACCTTTGCAGGAGCTGACTGTGATCAGGGCAGCTAGGGGAAGAAGCAGGCGCAGCGGTCGACGCACGTAACGAGTGTCTCTTCGCGGATTATGAGCACGATCTCGCGAGATGACGACTACCCACAGCAAGCGGCACAATTGGCACCAAGCGGTTTCGCGGCTTGAGCCAGGACCTTTTCGCGTTTCATGGCGAACAACAGCGTCGCCGGATGGCCCCGCTGGCCGATCGCATGCGCCCCCGAAATCTCGAGGAATTCGAGGGACAGAGCGGAATCCTGGCTGAAGGGCGACTGCTGCGCCGTGCCATTGCCGCCGATCGCGTCGGCAACGTGATCCTGCATGGACCGCCGGGGGTGGGCAAAACGACCCTGGCGCGGATCATTGCCAACCACACCCGCGCTCACTTCAGCAGCCTCAATGCCGTTCTGGCAGGGGTGAAAGACCTCAGAACCGAGGTGGATGCCGCCCGACTGCGGCTGGAGCGCCATGGACTGCGCACCATCCTGTTCATCGACGAGGTGCATCGCTTTAACAGTGCCCAGCAGGATGCCCTGCTGCCCTGGGTGGAGAACGGAACTGTCACCTTGATCGGTGCCACCACCGAGAACCCTTATTTCGAAGTCAACAAGGCACTGGTGAGTCGATCACGCCTGTTCCGGCTCACCCCACTGGAGCCCGACGATCTTCACCAGTTACTGCAACGGGCGATCGATGACCCGGAACGGGGCTACGGCCAGCAAACCGTGCAGCTCAGCGAGGAGGCCGCCTCCCATCTCGTGGATGTGGCCGGAGGAGATGCCCGAAGCCTGCTCAATGCCCTTGAGCTCGCCGTTGAAAGCAGTGAGCTCGATGAGCAGGGAGCCATCCAGATCGATCTGGCCATTGCTGAGGAATCGATCCAGCAACGAGCCGTGCTGTACGACAAGCACGGCGATGCCCACTACGACACGATCAGTGCCTTCATCAAGTCGCTGCGGGGGTCCGACGCCGATGCAGCGCTGTTTTGGCTGGCCCGGATGGTGGAAGCAGGAGAAAATCCACGCTTCATTTTCCGGCGGATGCTGATCGCTGCTGGAGAGGATGTCGGCCTCGCGGATCCACAGGCGGTGGTGGTGGTGGAAGCCTGCGCTGCCGCCTTTGATCGTGTTGGCCTGCCAGAGGGGCTGTACCCCCTTGCTCAGGCCGCCATTTACCTGGCAGGTGCTGAGAAAAGCAACAGCGTGCTGGGCTTCTTCGACGCTCTGAAAACGGTGCGTGCCGCCAACCGTCAGGACGTTCCCAGCCACCTGCGTGATGCCAATCGCGATGGGGCGGCCTTCGGCGATGGGGCGGGCTATCGCTATCCCCATGCCTACGCGGAGCATTGGGTAGAGCAGCAATACCTTCCCTCCCTGTTGCAAGGGGAGGTGTTCTGGCAGCCAGGGCATCTGGGCTGGGAAGGTGAGCGGCGGGAGCGCATGGCGGAGCGCCGGGCCGCCCAGATCGCCGCGGCCGCTGAGCTGGCGGTGGAGCAGCCGCTGCTCCTGAGCAGCGGACCGGACAGCCCTGCGGTGGATCGCTGGATCCAGCGTCAGCTCGGCCAGGAAGGGGAACGACTAAATCGACTGCGGCAGCGGCTTTGGCAGGGGGTTTCATGGCAACGGACCGATCGGGTGCTGCTTGTGGGCATGCGCTCACTGCTCTGGGCCATTGATCCTCTGGCGAAAGTTCCCGAAGGTGGTGTGACGCTGCTGGCGGCATCGGAGGAGGATCGTCTCCGCCTCGAGGCCCAGCTCGACCTGCTCGATGCGGAACGTCGCCCCAAGGTGCTCGGCGGTGAGCATGAGGCCCTCAATGAGCTGCTGCCAGAGCACAACTTTGAATGGATCGGAGGCCGACTCGGCGCACTCGACCTGCAGCAACCGCACAGATCAGAGCTCTGGTCTTGCCTTGCTGATCGCTGCACAGCCAACACCAGGTTGCGGCTGCTGATCAGCCGGCCTGAAGCAGGACCTGCCACGGCCTTGCTGCACACGCTCCGGCTGTCAGGCAAGAGCCAATCAACCAACAGCCAATCAACCAGTCAGCCCGCGCTCAAAACACTGCTGGACGAAGAACAACGCTGGCTCAGTGGACTCAAGGGACCGGCCGAGCAGCTCAAAAAGCTGGGATGGCAACTGGACGAGGAGGACTGGAGCGAAACGCTTGACCTCGGCGGCGGTGCAGCTCTGGAACAACGTTGGCTGGCGAAAGGTTCCGCCTATCGCCTGGCCATGCAGGCCGTCGACCAAACCGTGTTGGAAGAACTTCGTTCAATGCTGCGTCAGAACAGTGAGCCAGGCCTGGCGCTGCCGATGCACCACCAACTGCTGACGGGCCGATACCAGGGAACAAAAAAAAGCCCCGGTTGAACCGAGGCTTAATAAACAAAGGGCTCAGGGCCTGATCACCACAGAGGACGAGCAGGAGCAGGAGCAACGGCGCGGGGTGCGGGCTCAGGCAGAGCAGAGTTGGCCTGCACGCAAGCGGGAAGGAACACGTACCAGGAGAGAAGGGAGGTGCACTGGGCATCGCCTTCGCACTTGTCAGGAGCACAGACGTTCTGAGCACCGTCGTAGGTGTTGCAGGTATCGGCCAGACGGAAATCGACAGGCAGATACTTCATGATTCCGGCGGAAGACAGCTTGCCGTCAGCGGAATCAAGAATGATGGCGGAGCGAAGAGCGAACACAGCGGTCTTCTTCATCTTCCAGTAAGGGAAGTAGGAGCGGGTCTGATCCTTGAGGAACTTGACACCGTCGCTGGAGTAGAGGAAGCGGGAAACGCCAACTACGTCGACCGAATAGGTCTTGGACAGGCCTTCCTGAATTTCTTCAGCGGTCCAGCCGGAACCGTTAATACCGGCCATCAGTGCCCGGTCGGTGATTTCACCGGAGCTGAGGAAAGTTTTGAAAGCGCTGAAACTGGTGGACCAAACAGCACCACCAGTGTTCCAACGAACAGGAGTGGCAGCCTCAGCTGGAGCAGCCAGAGCGGTGAGAGAGGCACCGGCAAGGAAGCCGGCGGCGAGACGAGTGAACACGGACGACAAATGGGGACGTCATTTGAAAAATAGCCGTGAAAGGAAAATCCGCCAACAAAACGTTCAGGTTCAGGATTGTCTCCTCACTGATTCAAAGCTCAACTCTTCGTTTCTGGGATATCGATGCCGATCCAGGACGCCGGACAATCACTTGTGAAAGGTTGCAGAACCTGCTCGCGATGTCCTTTGCAATACCTGGTGGACAGACGATTCTCGCGACGTTCCACAAGAGCCAGATATGCCGTATCGCCACGTCTTGGCTCGATCCAAAGCCTGGTTGAGCTGTCATCACTGCGGACCGTCGTTTTGGCCTTCTCCATGGGTGTCAGTCCCAGCTCGACAAGAGAACCGGCAAATGCCCCCCAGTAGTGACGCGTCATCTGTCCACGCGTGAAGTCCTGCAGCAGAACCTCCGCCTGGCGTTGCTGATCGAGGCTGAACTCACGTTCACTGAGCTTCGACTCAAGAGCTGTTTGATCAGCCGCAATAGCAAGGGTGGAGCTCCCGTCCAATCCGATCACCCGCCTTGGTCCCACCAGGCCGGAGGTCCCGATCAACATCAGTGCCAGAGCCGCGGCAGCGCTGCTCAAAGGCACTCCACCTGAACGGTCGCCCATCAACCTTCCAAACGACGCCTCAGAGTAGGCAGACCATCTGCTTCTGTCCGGCGGTTCCAGCGTTGTTGGCAATCGCCATCCACCAGTGACCGACAGTTAGATGCTGCAGCCGCACCTGCAGGCCATGGTCCTGATGCCTGGCATAAGCCTGCGATCCACTCCAGGACCACCGCGAAAGATCAACGGCAAGAGAGCCTTCCTGCCATTTGATCGCCGCCTCTTTGGCGATCCACTGACGCAGCACCTCACGCCGGAGATCTTCCGCTGGCAGCCCGCACCAGGCGGCTCGGTCATCGGTGTGAAAAAAACGCTGAGCCAGGGCAGCAGCGTTGAAACAACGATCTGATCGCTCCAGATCAACGCCAATCGCTTGGCGCGACCAACCCAGCAGCAAGGCATCACTGGTGTGGCTGATGCTGACGTAACCCCAGCCAGGCTCCAGTGTTGGAGCCATCCCAGGGGGAGCTCTCAGGGGGATGTGTTGTGGCGCCACCCCAAAACTCTCCGCCAGGCAGGCACGCAGCCACGAGCGGGAGCGGCGGAATTGTTGCGAGCGTTCTCCCGTCAAATCAGCGGCCCAATCAGACTCCTGCTGCGAAAGGTTGATGGGCATTTGCAGCCATCGTTGAGCCGGAACCAGCCAGAGGGCCGTTACGCTGCCGCCACTCTGTCCCTGCTGGTTTCGTGGCTCTTCAGATCGGTGATCCCGCACCCGATTTCACACTCCCCGATCAGAACGGTGACCCCGTGAAGCTGTCCGAACTGAAAGGTCAGCGGGTCGTCCTCTACTTCTATCCGAAGGACGACACGCCCGGATGCACCAAGGAAGCCTGCAATTTCAGGGACCGCTGGTCGAGTTTTGAGGAGCATGGAATTCGCGTGCTGGGCATCAGCAAGGACAACGCCACCTCCCATGCCAAGTTCATCGGCAAGCACGAGCTTCCCTTCACCCTGCTCACAGACCTGGAGCCTTGCCCTGTCGCCGCCAGTTACGAGAGTTACGGCCTCAAGAAATTCATGGGGCGTGAATACATGGGAATGATGCGCCACACCTTCGTGATCGATGCCGAAGGGAAGCTTGAACGCACTTATTTCAAAGTGAAGGCCGCCACCATGGCCGACACCATCCTCAGCGATCTCGCTCTGGACTGATCGTTTCGATCCACGTCACCAACCCCTTCAGGACCAGATCGGGGTCCGTTGTGACATGGGTTTCGATTGGGGAGCTGCCGGGGTCAAGCAGCTCCCGTTGGAGAACGATGGAATCGCCACCACAGATCCAGAGACAGGCACCCGAGCGCTTCTGAGCGTCCCGCACCGCTCCAGCCATGGCCTGCAGAGCACCGCGCACCATGGCTGAAGCAGTATCCCGGGGGAAGCGATCACGGGGCTCATCCCCCAGATCTGGAAACACCTCTGGACAGACCAACGACTCGGTACCGACATCCATCGACCTCAGCTGCAACCGCAAGCCCGGACTCAGCTGTCCGCCGACAAAGGCCCCATCCGCATTGAGCAACGTGAGGCTCAGAACCGTTCCGGCATCGGCAAGCAGCAAGCCAGAGCTGAGATCCATGCCGGCCAGCTGACTGTTCTGCCAGGCGGCCCAGGCGCCAAGGACACGATCCACACCCAACCAGTCCGGACAGCCCGGCAGGGGAACATCTGCGCTCGTCAGTCGATCCCGATGCTCGAGGTCTGCATCAACGGGTATCGCTCCCACCGCCGCCCAGATCAATCCACGCTGGTGCGGTCCAGCGATCAGGCGAGCGCTGTCCGGGGGACCGTGATCAAATCTCCAGTGCTCTCCGTCCTGTTCGGCCCAGTGCCAGCGGCTGTTACCAATCAGCAGGCCACGGGAGACGGACGGCACCGTCAGATGCCGTCTCCCATCATTCCCTCAGCGGACGGCTGTGGAACATGAATTCCACACTCCTGTTTCAGACCGCCGAATCGGGTGTCGCGACCGCTCTGTTCGGCAGCATCCGGTCCACTGGAATGCCAATCGCCAACAGTTGAGTACCCCTGTTCAAACAAAGGATGCTGGGGAAGATCGTTCTCCTGCATGTAGTAGTAGACGTCTTTGTTGGTCCAATCCAGCAGGGGGTGCAGGGCCAGGCGACCCCGGATGGGATCAAGCCAGGTCATGGTCTGTCGGTGATCCGTCTGCTTCCGTCGCACCCCGCTGGCCCAGCAGTGAATGCCGAGGGATGAAAACGTTCGCTCGAGGGGATCGACTTTGCGAAGCCGGTGATAAAGCTCGAGGTCTGCCACATCACCCGTTTCCCAGAGACGTCCATGCAGGGCCTCCATCCGAGCCGGGGAGAGCTGAGCCTGGGCCACGACAAGGTTGATTCCCAAACGCTGCGTGAGCGTGTCGGCGTAGCGGTATGTCTCGACGGGGAGATAGCCGGTATCCACCCAGATCACTGGGATCTGGCGTCCAGCGGGTTGTGAGCTGAGCATGTGCAGCAACACCGCCGACTGGATCCCGAAGCTGGTGGTGAGGGCAAATGTTTTGGGGTAGGTCTCCAGTGCCCAGGCCAGCCTCTTCTGGGACGACAGACCAGCGAGTTCCGAACGAAACAGTGCCAGTTCCTTCTCGGCAGTCGCTGCCGTCTCACCGGAAACCGCTGTGCCCACCATGCCGTCAGACGTCTCCGTCATTCCATCATCTTCCCCTGTCACCGACCCTGAGACTCTGCCTATGGTTCCAGGAGATCGAGCGTCGCGGATGCTGCACGAGCCGTTACCCACCAACAGTTGCTTGATCGTGGGTGGTGGATTCGGTGGACTGACGGCAGCGCTGTCACTTGCTGAACAACAACCCCGCAGGCCTGTCGTTCTGATTGAACCCAGGCAGCAGTTCCTCTTCCAGCCCCATCTCTACGAACTACTCAGCGAAGAGCTTCAGGCATGGGAAGTTGCTCCTGCCTACAGGGATCTGCTCAGCAATCGGGGCATCAGCTGGATTCAGGATCGGGTGGTGTCGATCAACTCGAGCGCGCAGACCGTCAGCACCGCAGCAGGACATCAGTTCCACTGGGAGCAGCTGCTGGTGGCCTCTGGATCCGGTCCGAATGATTTCGGCATCCCAGGAGTCAAAGACAACGCCCTCGGTTTTCAGAACCTTAATGACGTTCATCAGCTGAAGCGTCTGATTCGCGAACTCCGCCAGCAACGCCTCAACAATGCGTCTCTCGTCATTGTTGGAGCAGGTCCAACCGGCGTGGAACTGGCCTGCAAACTGGCTGATCTGCTGGAAGGCAGAGCCCGCCTGCATCTGATTGAACAGGGCGCAACAATCCTGCCGAACAGCCCGGCCTTCAATCGCGAGCGTGCGGCCGCGGCCCTGGAGCGTCGTGATGTGACGGTGCACCTGGAGACGGCGGTGACAGCCGTGACCCCAACCAGCATTGAGCTCAACAGCGGCAACCCGCTCGCTCATCACGGCCTGATTTGGACCGCAGGCAGCCGTCCGAATCTTCCCGACATCTCGCCAGCTCCTGCGATGGCCAGAGGACGGTTGGCGATCGATGCTCAGCTGCGCCTGGGGGATCAACCATCGGTGTTCGCCATTGGTGATGTGTCCTGCTGCGAAAGCGAACCATGGCCGAGCACAGCCCAGGTGGCGATGCAACAGGGGGTGGCCGTTGCCCGATCAATCCAACAGCAACAGCTGGATGAGCACCCCACAGCCTTCCGCTTTGAAGACCGTGGAGAAATGCTGAGCCTTGGCATTGGTGACGCCACACTCACCGGCATGGGCATCACCCTTGCAGGGCCACTGGCCTTCGGAATTCGCCGAGCGACCTACCTCACAAGGCTGCCAGGACTGTCACTGGGACTGCGTGCTGCAGGCGCCTGGCTGCTGGGTCGTTGAAACAGGCTCAGCTCGCCGGCCGCACCCGAGGACTTCGCCCCAAGCAGCATCGCCAGCTGGATCGGCTGAGCCATCGGCGTCATCCCGAAAGCGTCGGGGCTGATCTGCTCACCCTCGAACGGCTGGCTGATCTGGCGAAGGAGCTGGAACAACCGCTGCATCTCGTTCTGGATGGACGCGGGCTTTGTCGACTGCTCTGGGTTGGACCACTGTCCAGCTCCGAATCCCTGCTGCAGCATCTGCCGGAAGCCCCACGTCGCCAGGCAGGTGGCTGGAGGCTGGTGAGCTGTTGCCATCAGCAGCAAAGCCTGCAACCCAACGCAAAAGACGCCGTGGTGGCTCTCGACCTCGCACCGCGGAGCTGGCTTTGGTTCAGTGATCGCCCGGCTCCGGATGGTCAGCGTCCTGCGGCGCTGCTGCAACCGGAGCCGGCAGAGTCCTGCGGCTGGTGCGAACTCGGTCGCGGCGACCTGCGCCAGCTCTGCCAGGGAGAGCTCGATCCCGGTGTCAGCGCAGCGGCGCCACACCAGGCTGTGACCGACGGCACGGAACGGGTCCTGCTGCTGACTCTGACAACGCGCGACAAGACCCGTAGCGAACGCGACCTCTCGGAACTGGAGGGACTGGTGCGCAGCGCTGGCGCCAGACCTGTCGCGGTGATCCGTCAGCGGCCTGGACAGACCAACGCCCAGACGGTCTGGGGGACAGGGAAGCTGCAGGAAGCGGCTCTGGAGGTACGGCGCAGCCAGGCCTCGCTTGTGATCACCGACCGGGAGCTCACCCCGGTCCAGTCAAGAACCCTGGAACGGCTGCTGGACTGCCCCGTGATGGACCGCAGCGAGCTGATCCTCGACATTTTCGCCCAGCGAGCTGGCAGCGCCTCAGGACGGCTGCAGGTGGAACTGGCGCAACTGCGCTATCGCTTGCCGAGGCTGCTGGGCCGCGGCCGCAGTCTCTCCAGACAAGGCGGCGGCATCGGCACCCGGGGACCTGGTGAAACCCAGCTGGAAAAAGATCGACGTGCCATCTCCCGCCGGATCGAACGATTGCTGCGCGATCTCCGGCAGCTCAGAGAACACCGCAGCCGCTTGAGAGAACAACGCCGGGCTTTGCCCAGGGTGGCCCTGGTCGGATACACCAATGCCGGCAAATCAAGCCTGCTGAATGCTCTGTGCTGTCGGCGGGAGAACCACCGGGTTCTGGCGGAAAACAAGCTGTTCGCCACTCTGGATCCCACCACACGGCGACTGGAACTGCCCTGCAGTGGAGCGGCTCCCAACACACTCCTGCTCACCGACACGGTGGGCTTCATCCGAGATCTGCCGGAACCTCTGGTCGAAGCCTTCGGAGCCACTCTGGAGGAAACACTCGATGCGGACATCCTCCTCCTTGTGGTCGACCTTGCCGACCCGGACTGGGCACACCAGCTGAACACCGTGCATGGATTGCTCGACTCACTCGGCAGTCGGAGCTTCCGCCAGGTGATCGCCAATCAGATCGATCGCTGTTCCCTGGATGCCATCGATTCCATTCGTGGTCAGGAACCCAGCTGCCTGTTCCTTTCAGCTCTGCGTGGAGATGGCCTGCTTGGACTGCAGCAGTGGCTGCATGAGCAGTTTTTTGATACGGGGGCAGAATCAGTCGTAACAGCCGATCGGCTCACCTAAGGAATGGCCCAGCTGATCAGCACGCTCCAGGACCCCCAGGCCCTGATCAGCCTGGCCGTGCTTGTTCTGGCAGTGGTGCTGTTCATTTCAGGAGCCTTGGCTCCTGAACTCACGGGTCTGCTGAGCGTCGGCCTGCTCATGGCCACAGGTGTTCTGGGCCCGAAGGAGGCACTGGCCGGATTCGGCAGCCCAGCACTGATCACCTTGCTGGGTCTGTTCCCGGTTTCAGCAGCCCTGTTCAAGAGCGGCGCCCTCGATCGTTTGCGGGCACTGATCGCCTCGGAGCGAATCAGGACCCCCCGCCGCCTGATCGCCCTGATGGCGTTCGTGATCGCTCCCGTTTCAGGCGTTGTCCCGAACACTCCGGTGGTGGCATCCCTGCTGCCGGTGGTTGAGAACTGGTGCCATCGCCGCGGCCTCTCCCCATCCAGGGTGTTGCTGCCGCTCTCCTTTTCAACGGTCCTGGGGGGAACCCTCACCCTGCTCGGCAGCTCGGTGAACCTGTTGGTGAGCGACATCAGCCAACAGCTGGGCTATGGATCTCTGGAGCTGTTCAGCTTCACCTTGATCAGCCTGCCGGTATGGCTGACGGGGGCTGTGTATCTGGTGCTGGCACCCAGGGTGCTGCTGCCGGATCGTGGCAGCGACGGAGATGACCTGGCCGTGAGCCCCGAACGGAGCAGTTACTGCACGGAAGTGACCATTCCCGTGGATTCGGAACTGGTGGGTAGCTCGCTGCACAACAGCCGACTGCAGCGACGCTTCGATGTGGATGTCCTGGAGCTGCAACGCAGCGGAGAACGGCTGCTCCCCCCTCTCGCCGACCGTCGTCTGCAAGCCGGCGACCATTTGCTCCTGCGCGTGACCCGACAGGATCTGCTGCGGCTGCAGCAGGACCACACCGTCCAGCTCACAACCCAGAAGCAGGACGTCGAAGCCAGTCTTGATGGAGCCAGCAGCGGTCAGAAAACCGTTGAGGTTCTGTTGCCGGCTGGGTCAACCCTGGCAGGAGCCAGCCTGCGGGAGCTGCGCTTTCGACAACGGCACAACGCGACGGTGCTGGCGCTGAGACGCGGGCAGGAGACCGTGCAGGAACGACTGGGGCAGGTGGTTCTTCGCGAAGGGGACGTGTTGCTTCTGCAGGCCCCTCTGGATTCGATCCGAGGCCTGCAAGCCAGCAACGATCTGCTTGTGCTGGATCGGCTGGAGGATGACCTGCCGACGGTCCGACGCAAACCTGTTGCCGTCTCGATCGCCATCGGCATGCTGCTGCTACCAACCCTGACGCCCGTCCCGCTGGTGGCGTCGGTGCTGCTGGCAACGGTTGCAGTGGTGGCGAGCGGCTGCCTGCGACTGGGCGAGCTGCAGAGGGCAATTCGCCTGGATGTGATTCTGCTGCTGGGATCCCTGACCAGCTTCAGCGTCGCCCTCCAGAAAACAGGGCTTGCGGATGCCCTCGCCACAGGGCTGGAGCAATGGCTGATGGGCTGGCCCAGCTATGGGTCGCTGATGGTGCTGTTCATCGGCACCACCTTGCTGACGCAGGTGATGAGCAATGCGGCCTCCGTAGCTCTGCTGGCACCGGTGGCGGTTCAGCTGGCACCAAGCCTGTCTCTGCCACCCACCGCCATGCTGATCACAGTGTTGTTCGGCGCCAGCCAGTCGTTCCTCACCCCCGTCGGCTACCAAACCAACCTGATGGTGTTCGGCCCTGGCCGCTACAGGTTCCTTGATGTCACCCGTTACGGCAGCGGACTCACGCTGATCATGACCCTGCTGGTCCCGGCGCTGGTCCTCTGGCGTTACGGACCAACCTGATCAACACTGGTTCCTCTCGTGATGATCTGTCCCTGACCCACGTGCCCCTCCGTAAGGTCCTCACACGCAGCCAGGCTTGGCAACGGCGACTAACGGTGCCGCAGTTCACCGTGGTCACGGGACTGCTGGTGATCCTGCTCGGCACACTGCTGCTCGCGACACCGCTTTGTTCAGGCGCTCAGGTCGGTCTCTGGGAGGCCCTGTTTACAGCCACATCCGCGATCACGGTCACCGGACTGTCGATCATCGATGTGGGCACTGATCTCACCGGCTTCGGCCAGGGGGTGCTCGCCGTGATGATCCTCGCTGGAGGGCTGGGACTGATGGCGATCACAACGTTTCTGCAGGGATTCGTGGTGAAGGGGACAGGTCTGCGACGGCGTCTAGACCGCGGCAAGGCTCTTGATGAATTCGGCGTCGGCGGCGTCGGCAGAACCTTCCGCGGCATCGCCCTCACGGCTGCCGTTCTGATCCTCATCGGCGCCACGCTTCTTTACGGCTTCGGTTTCAGCGATATCCCCGATCGTGGCGAACGACTCTGGGCCGCCCTTTTCCACAGCATCTCCGCCTACAACAACGCCGGCTTCGGACTCTGGAGCGACAGCCTCGAGCGCTACCGCAGCAACGGCTTGGTGAATCTGGTGATCATGCTGCTGATCGTGATGGGCGGTCTTGGCTGGCGGGTGACCAGCGACATGGCCGGCCAGCTGCTGAGCCGACGACGACGACGGCTCAGCCTCCACACCCGCCTCGTACTGAGAACGTCGATTCTGCTGGTGCTGATCGGAGCCATTGGACTGATGCTGACGGAATGGCTCAACAGCGGGCAGAATTTTCTGACATTGCCCTGGTCGGAACGATGGCTTGCGGCGCTGTTCCAGTCGGTCACAGCCCGCACCGCGGGCTTCAACACCGTGCCGATCTCCGTTGAGACCATCACCGAATCAGGCACGTTGCTGGTCATGACCCTGATGTTCATCGGCGCCAGTCCAGGCGGAACTGGCGGTGGCATCAAAACCACCGTGGTGGCTGCCCTTATGGCCGCAACGCGCTCCACCCTGCGCGGCCGCGATGCCGTTGTGATCCGCAACCGTGAAATCTCAGAAAAAGTGGTCCTAAGGGCCGTCGGCATCACGGTGTCCTCCCTGCTGTTCGTGTTGGTGATGACCCTGCTCGTCAGCTTCGCCAGCAACTTCAACGGCCGGGATGACTTCACCTTCCTAGCGATGCTGTTCACCTGTATCTCCGCCTTTGCCACGGTTGGGCTGGACATGGGTGTGACCAGCGAACTGAGCCATTTCGGCCAGGGGGTTCTGCTGGTGGGAATGTTTGTCGGACGTCTGGGGATCTGGTTGCTGCTGAGTGCGGTCTGGGACGCGATGAGCCAGGAGCAAAATCATCTCCATCGTCAGAATCGAATCGGTTATCCACACGAGGATCTGTATGTCTGATCAGGCACTCAAGGGGCAACCGCGATGAGGGATTGGTGGAACTGGAGCCCACTGCATGGCAGTGAGCGACTTGGGTTCGCTGTGATTGGCGTGGGCCGCTTCGGTATCGCCGTCTGCCGGGAACTGATGCAGAACGGAGCGGAGGTGCTGGCGGTGGATCGCTCATCACGGGCCGTTGATGAACTGCGGCAACTGGAACCCGCCATTGAGGCAAGGGTGGTGGATTGCACGGATGAGGAATCGCTGCGCGAGGCCGGCGTGCTCGAGATGGGAACGGTCGTGGTGGCGATGAGCGAACCGATTGAGGCGAGCATCACCGCCACCCTTATCGCCAAAGACAGTGATGGCAGCCGGGTGCAGCAGGTGATCGCAAGGGCCACCAGCGATCTGCACGAAAAAATGCTGAAGCGAGTCGGCGCTGACCGCGTCATCTTTCCCTCCCGCATGCAGGGCGAACGATTGGGGCGGGAATTGATCCGGCCCAACCTGATGGAGCGCCTCAAGCTCGACGAGACCCATGGCATCGAGGAGATCAAGGTGCCGGAACTCTTTGTTGGCCAGTCACTCCGGGATCTCAATCTGCGCAAGAACTTCCGCGTGAATGTTCTGGCCGCGGGCCCGCAGCGCAGCCTCACGGTCAATCCACCCGCATCGCACGTGCTGGAGCAGGGGCATCTGCTCGTGGTGATGGGGCTGATGGAGGACCTGCAGAAACTTCCAAGGACCTGAGCTGATGCGCTGCCTCGGGCTGATGAGCGGCACGAGCGCCGATGGCGTGGACGCGGTTCTGGCTGAGTTCCGGGGGTCCAGCCATCAGCCCCGCTGGAGCTTGCTGCAGCATCACTTCGTCCCTTACCCAGCCACGCTTCAAGACGGGATCGTGCGCGCCGGTCAGGGAGATCCAATGCCGGCTGAAGCCTGGCTGGACCTGGCAGAAAGCCTCACCGAAGTGCAGGCCCTCGCAGCCAAGGCCTGCGATCCGAAAGACAGCGCAGCTCTGGTGGGCTGCCATGGGCAGACCGTGTGGCACCGACCACCCAGCCAACAGCGCCGCGGCGCCAGCTGGCAGCTGTTGCAAGCTCCGCTGCTGGCTCGCCTTCTGAACCGCCCAGTAGTGCATGACTTCCGGGCCGCAGACCTGGCTCTGGGCGGCCAGGGGGCTCCCCTGGTTCCGCGAGCCGATGCCGCCCTGCTCGGTGGGATCGAGGGCTGGCGAGCTCTGCTGAATCTTGGCGGCATCGCCAACATCACCCTGATTCCGCCAAGAGGGGGGCCGGATCGTGATGCCCCCGTTCGGGGCTGGGACTGCGGCCCTGCCAACAGCCTGATCGATCTCGCGGTCAAACGATTCAGCCAAGGACGTCTTGGGTTTGATCAGGACGGTGCCATGGCTGCAGCGGGGCTCTGCCATGAGGAGACCGTTCAGGCCTGGCTGCAGCATCCCTATCTGCAGGCCGCACCTCCCAAATCAACGGGCCGGGAGCTGTTCGGCGGGCATGACCTGGACCAACGCCTGAGGCAGCTGGGCGGGCAGTCAGACACTGATGTGATCGCGACGCTCACCGGCTTCACAGCCGCCCTTGTGGCGCAGGATCTGGAGCATCTTCAGGCAAGGGAAGGAATCAGCCCCCTTGAGCTGGTGGTCGCTGGAGGAGGACGACGCAACCCGACGTTGATGAAGGAACTGCGGCATCGTTGCCTGGGGCTGCAGCTGCGCAGCAGCGATGAACTTGGACTGGCAGCGGAAGCCAGGGAAGCACTTGTGTTTGCCCTGCTGGCCTGGTGGCACCTGCGACGGCATCCCGCCAATGCTCCAGCCATCACCGGCGCGCAGCGGGAGACTGTTCTGGGGGTCCTGGTGAGACCGGACTGAATCAGCGCGGGCGCTGCAAGCGCAATCGGCGGGGCGCTCCACGCAGGCGACGCGGCTGCTGGGCTTCCAAAGCAGAACGGAAGCGCTCCTCCTGAGACACCACCGGTTTGGACGCGGACTGAGCCTGCTCCTGGCGCTGCACACCCTGCTGGATCAGCACGCGCGCCATGTTGCTGACCGTCCTGGACTCCTGCTCAGCCAGCCACGTCAGACGCTCACAAAGATCCTCAGGCAGAACCACCTGGATCCGGGGGGATTTGGGCTTCCCGCTGGAGGAGGTCTGACGCGTGGGCACGCCCGGTAGCCAAAAAGGGTCTTTGTTAGTGAGAAGTGTACAGAGGTGGTCAAGGGTAGTATCCATGACTATGCTGTCAGCACTGAATCGATGGCGCGACATCCCGGAGAGCCGATCCGAACGGACGCTCCCTCACGCCATGCCTCCCCGGAGTGCCTCATGACCCCATCCGCCTCCTCGTCAACACGTCGCAGCCAATCCACAAAAAACCGCTCGACAAACAGCGGTTCATCAAACAGCCGCTCATCAAAGAGCCGTTCATCGAACAGCCGTTCATCGAACAGCCGCTCTTCAAGCAGCCGGAGGCGGCGCAGCTCGGAGACCAGCGACGTTCTGGTATCTGCGGTCATCAGCACCTACCTGCTGACCCATCTCCACCATGTGTTGCAGCGCGCCGAGTACGGCGCCGCCCAGGAAGGGCGCTCAGGCCAGGCCTCGAACTTTGCAGAGCTCCGCAAAGTTCTCTGTATGGACGCGCGCAGCATGGAAGACGCTTCGGCGCTCGGGCAGCTCGACGAGGAGATCGATCAGGCCGCCTGATGCCAGTCGGGTCCTCCATGAATACGGTTTTCACAGAGGCCAGACCGTGATGTCCAGCAACGCCGCCGAGCTTTACGAGCGGATCAAAAGCAATCCCGAACAAACCCAGGCCCTGTTTCGTCAGGCTCTGCAGGATCCGGCGGGCGCCATGCTGTCGATCTGCAGCCTTGGCAATGAACTGGGTTTACCTGTCACAGCGGATGAGGTCAAAGCCCATCTGGCGAGCGTTGATGATGCCGACCCCAGCCGCTGGGTGGTCAAAGCACGTGGGGGACTCTGAGATCTGGCGTCGTGCGAATCGACTGGTCTCCTGAAGGGTCGCGTCGCTCATAACCACCACCTCCAGCCCAGCTGAAAAACAGCCAGTAGCTGACGAGCGCCAGACCAGCAGCCACAACAACCGCTGCCAGCTGCTCAAGTTTCAGCATGGCGTGGACGTCTCAGGATGTGGGTCCAGTTTGCAGGGCAAACAACAAGACTGAGCCCGAAAGGGGATGATGGACGGCCATGAGCCCTTCCGGTGCTTCGACTCGAGCGCGTCAGCAAGATCTATCCAACCGGTGAGGTGCTGCGTGATGTCACCTGGGAGGTCAAATCCGGAGACCGCATCGGCCTCGTTGGCGTCAATGGCGCCGGGAAATCCACGCAGTTACGCCTGATCGCAGGCCATGAGGAGCCCAGCAGCGGACAGGTGGTCCGCCAGGGAGATCCACGCATCGCTTACCTGCAGCAGGAATTCGATGTGGACCTCGATCGCACGGTGCGGCAGGAACTGTTCCAAGCCTTTGGAGAGGCCGCTGAGGTACTGAATCGCCAGAGGCAGGTTGAGGAGGCCATGGCTGGCGAGCGAGCCGCAGACGATCCCGATCACCTCGATGCCTTGATCCACGAACTGGGACAACTGCAGAACCGCTTTGAATCGCTGCATGGCTACGAGCTCGAGGCACGCATCGACAAGCTTCTGCCGACCATCGGATTCACGCCAGAGGCCGCTGAAAGGCCTGTTCGCGACTACTCCGGGGGCTGGCAGATGCGGATCGCCCTGGGCAAGATCCTGCTTCAGGATCCCGATCTGCTGCTGCTGGACGAGCCCACAAACCATCTGGACGTGGAAACGATCCAATGGCTTGAGGGGTATCTGCTGGAGCAGAGCGCTGCCCTGGTGGTGATCAGCCACGACCGGGCCTTCCTTGATCGGGTTTGCAATCAGATCGTGTCCACCGAACGGGGCATCTCACGCAGTTATCTGGGCAATTACACAGCTCATCTGGAACAAAAGGCCCTGGAGCGGGAAGCCACCCAGGCGGCCTTCGATCGCCAGCAGAAGGAAATCGCCAGCCAGCAGGCTTACATCGATCGCTTCCGAGCCAGCGCCACCCGCAGCACCCAGGCTAAGAGCCGGGAAAAACTGTTGGACAAGGTTGAACGCATTGATGCCCCGGTCGAAACCGTCTCCGGACCGAGCTTCCGCTTTCCGGAAGCCCCTCGCTCTGGTGCCCAGGTGGCCTTAATCGAGAACCTCACCCACAGCTACGGCGAGAAAATTCTGTTTCTGGACGCAGCCCTCGAGGTGGAGCGGGGAGACCGGATCGCCTTCGTTGGTCCGAACGGAGCCGGCAAATCGACCCTGCTGCGGCTGGTGATGGACCTGGAAAAGCCTGATGAAGGCTTTGCCCGGCTTGGTGAGCACAACGTGGTGGCCCGTTATTTCGAGCAGAACCAGGCGGAAGCGCTGGACCTCGACAAAACCGTGATCGACATGATGTTTGAAGCGGTTCCGGACTGGACTCAGACGCAGGTGCGCTCGCTGTTGGGGAGCTTCTGCTTCAGCAACGACTCGGTGTTCAAGCAGGTGGGACAGCTGAGCGGCGGAGAGAAAGCTCGGCTTGCTCTCGCCCTGATGCTGCTCAGCCCCTGCAATCTGCTGGTGCTGGACGAACCCACAAACCACCTCGACATCCCTGCCAAACAGATGCTGGAGGAAGCGCTTCAGGCGTATGAGGGGGCCGCTTTGTTGGTGTCCCACGACCGATATTTCATCTCCAGAGTGGCCAACCGGATTGTTGAACTGCGCGATGGAGAGCTCGTGCTCTACCGGGGCGGATACGACTACTACCTCGAGAAGAAAGAGGAGGAAAGGCTGGCTGCCGATGAACAACGCCTGGCCAACGAACGCGAAGAGAAGCGAAAAGCGAATCGCGCCAAGCAGAGAGACCGGAAAGACCGCCGCAAAAAGGCGGCATGACTGGCATCTGACGACCTGGCAGGGGAAAACTTCACAGCAAATTAGGCAGGAAAACTCAATTTCCTTTACCCGTTTGTTTGGTGTGCATAGGCTGACAAAACCAATCCCTAGACATGATGAGCAAGGCGCATCGCTCAGGTTCAGGACAAGGTCCGAGGGGCCTGTCAGACCAGCACGACCAGACCTGGGATGCCGTGGAGACCTACTTCGAATGCATCACCACCTGCTCCCTG
>MDTB01004854.1_pt1 | contig 19854 bp, 15 predicted proteins | sample 811161 | NCBI WGS metagenome assembly MDTB01 (sample SAMN05326650, study PRJNA326480) | marine metagenome | isolation source: seawater | place: Mediterranean Sea | collected 2009 | reverse complement strand
TGGTAACACGCCAGCAATTCGTTTGAATAGTTTGCCGCCCTCGCATGTGGAACTTTATGTAAAAGCTGAATTCTTTAATCCAGCGGGTTCGGTAAAAGATCGTTTAGCCGTAAGTATTATCGAAGAAGCAGAGAAAGCTGGTTCGCTGCTTCCGGGGCAAACAATTGTAGAGGCCACAAGTGGAAACACCGGAATAGGGCTTGCTATGGTTTGTGCCGCGAAAGGTTATCCCTTTGTTGCGACAATGCCGACCAGTGTCTCAATAGAGCGCCGCCGGTTGATGCGGTTTTATGGTGCCCGCGTTGTGCTAACTCCGAAAAAAGACAAAGCTTTGGGTAGTTACAAAAAAGCGGTTGAACTGTCGGAAACTAATGGATGGTTTCTCGCGAGTCAGTTTGAGACGTCAGCTAATGCGTTGATTCATGAGCAAACCACTGCTCGGGAAATAGTTGCAGATTTTGAAGACCACCGACTCGACTATTGGGTAACTGGATACGGAACTGGAGGAACATTAACGGGAGTCGCGAGACTGCTGAGGGAAGAGCGACCAGAGACAAAAATTGTGCTGAGTGAGCCAGATAAAGCGGAGCTTCTCGGTAGTGGGGAAATGCAAGTCCGCAACGCTGCAGGGCAGCCGCAAGAGAGTCATTCTGCTTTCCAGCCTCACATGATTCAGGGTTGGACGCCAGACTTCATTCCATTGGTACTGCAAGAGTCGGTCGACCAAAGGTTCTTTGACGACCTAGTTCCAGTTTGTGAGACTGAATCAATGAACTGCTCAGAGCTTTTGGCCAAACAAGAAGGGATACTCACTGGAGTTTCGGGTGGAGCAACATTAGCCGTGGCATTGCAGATTGCGGGAAAAGCACCTAAGGGTTCTGTTATCCTTTGCATGCTTCCGGACACCGGCGAGCGATATCTCTCTACCCAGCTATTCGACAACGTCAATACCCATATGAATGGCGAAGAGCTGTCTTTATCGTTCTCAACACCCAATTTTCAACTTTCAGATGAAGAGTATTAATCTCCATAGATCATTATAAACTTCAATTAGCTGGATACCTTTTAAATCAGGGGGAATACATGCGTAATAATCGGGACATTGGAATCGTCGTTTACGGTGCCACGGGTTACACAGGGCGTTTGGTGGCAGATTATATGAATCGACAATATGGCGTTGATAATGAAGTTAGCTGGGCCATGGCTGGCCGAAATTTAGATAAACTAATGTCAATTCGAGATGATCTTGGTATCGATCCAAAAATAAAGTTGATTGCCGCTGATATGCGCGATGAAGCGTCTGTAAAAGCGATGGTGGGCCGCACCTCTGCAATATTAACCACCGTCGGCCCTTACCAGTTGTATGGTAGCGAATTGGTTGCAGCTTGCGCAGCAGCTGGCACCGACTATTTGGATTTATGTGGCGAGCCAGCTTGGATGCAAAAAATGATAGATGAGCATTCGCTTACCGCTCAAAGTAGTGGTGCAAGAATAATATTTTCATGTGGTTTTGACTCCATACCTTTCGATCTCGGTGTGTTTTTTCTCCAACAGACGGCAATCGCGCGAATGGCCAAGACTGTTTCTCGAGTAAAAGGGCGTGTGCGTCAAATGAAAGGATCTTTCTCGGGAGGCACTCTTGCAAGCTTTAACGCGACGATGGCCGCTGCGACAAAAGATACCCAGATTATCGAGGCTCTAAAGGATCCATTTGCTCTTACCGGCAGGTTTAGGGGGGTTCGTCAACCCAAAGGGAATATTCCTTTTTTTGATAAAACCATTCAAAGTTGGGTTGCACCCTTCATTATGGCGAGTATTAATACCAAAAACATTCATCGATCGAACTTATTGTTGTCTCATCAATACGGAGAAAATTTTGTTTATGACGAGATGTTGGTAACCGGTCCCGGAGATGATGGGGAGGCTTTGGCAAACGCCGTAGCAAAAAGCAATGGTCTTGGTGATGCTAAATTGCTGCCGGGAGAGGGTCCCAGTGCAACTGAGCGCGCCGAAGGAGGTTTTGATATTCTCATGGTCGGTGAGTCTGATGATGGTCGGGAAGTCCGAATAGGTGTTACAGGCGATTGTGATCCGGGGTATTGCTCCACCAGTAAAATGTTTGCAGAAGCTGGGGTTTGCCTTTTGCGTAATCCTGACATTGCTGACGGCGGCGTTTGGACCCCCGCTCCAGTCTTTGGTTCGCAGTTAATTAGAAGGTTACGTAAAAATGCTGGGCTTACATTTGAGGACGAGACGCTCTCTTGACTTGTCACGATACTACACGGATGGGCTCGCAGATTGGAGGTTAACACTGTCATGCTCAATCTTGTTCAGCAATTTTTAGAAGGGTCAGTAGGACCCGAGTAGAACTCACGAAGCAGGTCTCACAAATGAAACTTAACCCTATTATCATCGCAATTAACGTCGGGCTGTTAATGTTTATCTCTTGCCTGACTGTGGTCGCTAATGCGCTTTCGGATGCAGATCGGCCAGGTGATGCGATTTTAGAGCAGGTAATCACGATTGGTTCCCGCGTCCCAGTTAGCATAACATCAATCAACGGAAGTGCATCAAGCCTTGAGGCCGATGAGCTGAGGTTGATTGGCCACACTCACGTTCAGGAGTCGTTGAACCGGCTTGCGGGAGTCAATATTAATCGTGGTAACGGTCAAGAGTATTTGCCCGCCGTGCGCTCGCCTGTTTTGACGGGTGCCGGAGGGTGTGGCGGATTTTTAATGACGGAAGACGGAATCCCGCTTCGCGCCGCTGGATTTTGTAATATTAACGAGCTTTTTGAGGCACATACTGAAGCTGCTGATCGTATCGAGGTTTTGAAGGGTTCAGGTACGGCGCTTTACGGGTCGAATGCGATGCATGGGGTTGTAAATGTGGTGACGCCGGATGCGGACGCTCCCGGATTTCTGGGTGGTGATGTCGGAGAGCACGGCCATAGTCGCCTGCGCTTCGGAGTGAAGGGCAGATCTTCTGACCACACCATCGCAATGCATGCAACCTTAACACGCGATGACGGATATCGTGATGATTCTGGTGTTGATCAGGAAAAGCTGAGCTTTCGACACGCTTATTGGGGCGAGCGCTTTAGTTACAGCTCCGGCCTTACGCTGATCAATCTCAATCAGGAGACTGCCGGATATATTACGGGCAAGGATTCTTTCAAAATCGAAGAATTAGCTAAGCAAAACCCCAACCCCGAGGCATATAGGGACGCGCAAGCGATTAGACTTTGGAGCAAGTTAAAGGGTAAGTCTTCACTCGGCACAGTGCTGGTGACCCCCTACTTCCGCAAAACAGAAATGAAATTCCTACAACACTTTCTGCCAGGGAAGCCTTTGGAGGAGAATGGACAGCGGGGTTTTGGCGTTCAACTTTCTGTTCTCTCGGAAGCTTCTGAACATGTCAAATTAACGTTGGGCATTGATGCAGAATATACCAGCGCATACCTCCGACAGACACAGAGCTCGGCCACCCAAGGATCGGCCTTTTTAAGGGCCACAATCCCATCGGGAAAACAATATGACTATGAAGTGAGCGCAATGCAATGGGCTCCGTTTGCTGAATTCAATTGGGCTGTCAGTAGTGAGCTATCGTTTACATTTGGAAGTCGGTATGAATCGATGCGGTATGACTACACAAATAAAATGCTTGCCGGTCGGGCAAAAGAGGATGGGTCTGTCTGTGGCTTCGGAGGTTGTCGTTATAGTCGGCCGCCAAGTGCCATAAATAGTTACGATAGCAGTTCGTTTGATCTTTCGATGCGCTATCAATTAGCGAGAAACAGTTTGGCTTTCGTGCGCGTCGGGAGTGCATTCAGGGCCCCTCAGGCTACGGAGTTATATCGGCTTCAGCGTGGGCAAGAGGTAGCCGATTTGAAACCTGAAGAGATGGGGAGTGTTGAAGTTGGACTCAAGCACCAGACCGATCAATTTTCGATAGCCACATCAATTTATGATATGTCCAAGGACAACGTCATTTTCAGAGATACCAATTATAACAATGTGAGCGATGGCAAAACTAAACACCGTGGCGTGGAGTTTGAAATGTCCTTCGACTTATCAGAAAAGCTAAGGGCCTCGTTTAGTGGTACTCGCGTTCGTCACAGGTATGATAACAATCCTGCTATGGTCAGTGACGGTGAAGGCGGACGGATCCCGATTGAAGGGAACGACGTTGATACTGCGCCTAGGAACTTCGGCAGCGCGAGAATCGCCTGGAAAATTATGCCTGATTCGCTTGTCGAATTAGAGTGGTTAAAAATGGGCGGTTACTTCCTTGAACCGCAAAACATCCACCGCTATGAGGGTCATGATCTGTTAAATCTCCGAACCTCTTGGAAAATTAGTTCAGACGTCACCATATATGGTCGTTTGTATAACATGTCCGACAAAGCATATGCCAAACGAGCAGACTATACTGGGTTCACCGGATACCGTTACTTTCCTGGGACGCCCCGAAGTGTGAATTTTGGCTTTGAGATTCGTTTGTGAGAGGATCCACTCAACAGTGATTGTTGTCGCAAGGATAAAGAATTAAGTTAACATAGCAATTTTGAGGATCAGATAAAAGCTCAGTGAAATTTTGGAATCCGATTCCCGATCCCCATGATTTTATGTTGCCTTTGTCGCTTGATTCCAATAGATGCATTGTTCCAAAGTGATACCATTTCCGCCGAATATGTCCAAAGCACTTCCAATTGAGAGATCTATTTTTCCTCTAGACAGCTCTTGTATTTTCTCAAGATCTTTCACTGAACGACCACCACCAGCATATGTTGTAGGTAAATTACAAATGGTCCCCAAGAGCTTAATAAGCTGTTCATCCATTCCAGCTTGCATTCCCTCCACGTCTGCACTATGGATAAGAAACTCATTGCAATTGGCTTCCAACTTTTTTATTGATTCAGCATCAATGATTTGCTCCGTAAGTGTTTGCCAACGGTTTGTTGAGACAACCCAACCGGCGGTGGTTTTTCGACAACTTAAATCGATGACTATGTGTTCCCTTCCCACTGCGCGCACCAGCTCCTCGAGACGCGCCGGCGAGAATGAACCTTGTTCAAATAGGTAAGAAGTTACAATGACGTGGGACGCCCCTGCTTCTATGTAGACACCTGCATTTTGCGCTGTAACGCCTCCTCCATATTGCAAGCCACCAGGGAATGTTTTCAGGGCAGACAATACTTGCTCCCGGTTGTTCTCGCCAAGTGAGATGATGTGCCCTCCCTGCAAACCACTATCTCGATAGAGAGCAGCGAAGTGTGCAGCGTCATGCGGACTTACATGGTTCACAATAGCCTTATTATGGGTGAGCTTGCCACCCACTATTTGCTTAACTAGCCCGTCATGGAGGTCTATGCAAGGACGGAAAATTGACATGATCGCCACCTCGGGTATATTTCAGATACGAGAATCTGGGATCCCATTAATTTGACTCCTTCAGCCTGGCTTTGTGATAAATACGGAGTATTTAAACCGCCCTGCCTGCTGAGCACACTGCGCATGCTGGCAGTAAAAGGCTATTTGATGGCGCTCCTGCGAAAATAAAGATCTTCAAATTGACTGGGCCTATTTTCCTTCGCTGCCTGAAACGACTCTTGCATGTCAGCAACCTGAAGCATTCCTGCTTGCCAAGTCGCAACGTAATCCAAACTGTCTGAAACGTTATGGTCTCGGCTATAATTGAGCATAACTTTTGTGCCATGGACCGCAACGGGAGAATGAGCAGCTATTTGTTCTGCCGTAGCGCGCGCATGCGCCATAAGCTGATCGTAATCACTGCAAACGTAGTTCACGAAACCACAAGACAATGCCTCTGCTGCCCCCAAAGGCCGGCTTGTATACGCCAGCTCGCGCGCGAGACCCGAAGGCATAACATGCTGAAGTCTTTGAAGTGTTCCCACATCAGCGGTAATACCCAACGCCGTTTCCTTAATTACAAAAAATGCATCTTCAGTGCAAAATCGGATGTCTGTCGCGCACACTAGATCCACACCACCACCAACGCAAGCACCCCTTATAGCTGCGATAACAGGTAAACGAATTTGTTCAATAACGTTGAATGCGTCCTGCAGTTCGAGAATACCTGACCTAAGTTGCTCAGCCCGTCGAGCAGGTTCGCCATCAAAACGACTTAGCATATGTTGGAAAATGGCCAAATCCATTCCGGCAGTGAAATGTTTACCATTTGCACATATGATAGCAACCCGTGCGGCGGCCTTTTTATCGATAGCTTTTAATACTGAGGGCAACTCACTCCAAAAAAATGCGTTCATTGAGTTTAGTTTTTCAGGTCTGCAAAATTTAATTTCCGCCACGCCATTATCAATAGACACGTTTAGTGTTTTTAGTTTAGGAAAGTCCTCTATTTGCATGATGTCATACCCTAATCCTCTTTTTTTTCACACGAAATACTATCATATTTCTAAGGTGGTCATAAAAAATTCAAAAAGCCGGATTATTTTATCCATTCGAAAGAATGAGAGATTTATTCAAGAAAATCAATAATCGATTGACTATCGGTCGGGCGTGAAGCAACATTAATTGGCTAAATGGCATCCAACTTATTATGGTTTCTAAAAATGATGCGCGGAGTCATCCAGCGTCGATGGGCGAAGAAGCCTTTCTCCGCGAATAGAGAATTCTAACAATCTTGGGTCAGACACTTTGCTCAGTCTAGTTCTAATTAGTTGCCGACAATTATAGGTTATGGCAAACTCTTTCCATGTCAAATTTTCTCAAGAATATTGGGCAAGCCGGTCCGTGAGATAAAATTCAAAAAGCCTTTTTTATGCGAGAGTGGCGGAATTGGTAGACGCGCTGGATTTAGGTTCCAGTGGGGTAACCCGTGAGAGTTCGAGTCTCTCCTTTCGCACCATAGGTCATCTGTTAACTAATCGAACTAGAGGAAGAACAATGCGGGTTTCTGTGGAGTCGAGTGAAGGTTTGGAACGACAACTAAAAATTGAACTTCCAGCCGAACGAGTCGATCGAGAAGTATTAGATCGGTTAGAACAAGCCAAGAAAACTGTCAAGCTAAAAGGTTTCCGGAAAGGAAAGGTGCCGCTCAACGTAGTAAAACGGCAATACGGAAAGGGGGTTCGGCAGGAGGTGGTTGGTGAGATCATCAATTCAAGTTTGGTTGACGCCATTCAGCAGCAAGGGCTTCAGATAGCGGGACAGCCGCAAATAGATGGATTACACAATCAGGAAGGAGCGTCACTCGAGTTTTTGGCTACTTTTGACGTTTATCCTTCTATAACTCTTGGCGCATATGCTGACATTGAAATTAATAGGCCAAGTTGTGACATAGCTGAGACCGATGTAGACGGAATCATTGATAAGCTGCGAGATCAAAGAGCTACATACGAAATTGTTGATAGGGCATGTGAGGAAGGGGATCAGGTTACAATCGATTTTGTGGGTAAAAAGGATGGAGAAGAATTTCCGGGTGGAAAGGCAGAGAATCACAAATTAGTTTTGGGGTCAGGTGCCATGATACCCGGATTTGAGAGCGGGCTTGTCGGTCGCTCAGTCGGGGATACTGCGATGTTGGATTTAACATTTCCAGATGATTACCACTCGGAGGAGTTAAAAGGTCGCGCGGTAGTTTTTGAAATTGAATTAAAAGAAATAGCTTCGAAGTCCTTACCCGAGTTAAATAACGAATTCTATACTCATTTCGGAGTAGAAGATGGAGGGGATGAAAAGTTTCGAAGCGAAGTCCGGGCCAACATGGAAAGAGAGCTTGGTGACACCCTTGCGAAAAAAATTAAGTCTAGGGTATTGCACGAGATCTATAAGCAAAACCCAATAGATGTCCCAAAATCGCTAGTAGATATTGAAACAAAAAATTTGAAGCAACAGATGGTGCAGCAATTTGGCGGTGGTAAAGAAATTGAGTTAGAGACGTTACCTGACCATTTGTTTCAACAAAAGGCTCGTTACAAAGCAACCCTCTCGCTATTGCTTTCAGAGATTATAAAATGTGAGCAACTCGAGGTGGACAAGACGGCGGTTAGGACTAAGATCGAGGGGTTAGCTTCAAGCTATGAGAATCCTCAAGAGGTCATAGATTATTATTACTCAAAACCTGAGATGATGCAGTCTTTTGAGATGAGTGTACTCGAGGATATGGCCATTGAAAAAGTGCTTGCTGAGGCAAAGACAAACAATCAGTTGCAAGTTTATGATGACGCCATAAAACCTGATCCAGAACCAGATTTTTCGTTGCTTTAATTGTCATTATGGTTAGATGTCATCAAAGAGGCAGGTCGATAGTAAGTAAAGACAGCAACATATGGGATGTCGGTTGACGTTCACAAATCCATATACATTAATTGGGAGTATAAAAAGCATAATGGTTGAGGTTACGAAAGCAAGCGGACTCATACCCATGGTGGTCGAACAAACATCCCGTGGAGAACGTTCTTATGATATATATTCAAGGCTCCTTAAGGAAAGGGTAATCTTTTTGGTAGGAGCCGTAGAAGATTATTCGGCAAATTTAATTGTAGCGCAGTTGCTCTTCCTCGAGGCGGAAAATCCAGACAAAGATATTCATCTCTACATTAATTCTCCCGGTGGCTCGGTGACAGCAGGAATGTCTGTTTATGACACAATGCAATTCATAAAGCCCGATGTGAGTACGATGTGCATCGGACAAGCGGCTTCAATGGGAGCATTTCTCCTTGCCGCGGGAGCACCTAAGAAACGCTTTTGCCTACCAAATTCAAGAACCATGATTCATCAGCCAAGTGGGGGCGCTCAGGGGCAGGCGACAGATGTTCAAATACAGGCTGAGGAGATGATCAAGACGAAAACGAGACTTAATAAGCTGCTCGCAAAACACACAGGGAAAACGCTTAAAAAGATCGCTGATGATACCGAGAGAGACACCTTCATGGATGCTGAAGAGTCGAGAATATATGGTCTTGTTGATGGGGTGCTGGACAAAAGACCCGAGAATCGCTAACCTTTTTAAACGGGACGACGTTCCCTTGTGCAATGAGTCGGAATTTTAATGATTGAAGTCATTTGTGGAGATATGGATTGAGTGAAAAAGACAGCACGACTGATGGTGGAAAGCTTCTGTTTTGCTCGTTTTGTGGTAAAAACCAAAACGAAGTAAGACGTCTAATTGCTGGACCATCCGTTTACATTTGTGACGAATGTGTGGATCTTTGCAACGATATTATTTCGGAAGAAGCACACACAAGCGTTTCTGATGATTCTGATGTCTCGTTACCCGTTCCGAAGGAAATCAAAGCAATACTTGACGATTATGTTATTGGCCAAGAGCGGGCTAAACGAATTCTTTCGGTCGCCGTTTATAATCATTACAAGAGGCTTCAAGTTGGGGAGAGCGATCGGCCCACCGCAGACTTGGTCGAACTGGGGAAGAGCAACATATTGCTGATCGGCCCAACCGGAAGCGGTAAAACGCTTCTAGCAGAGACATTGGCTCGACTTCTCGATGTGCCATTCACCATAGCTGATGCAACCACACTCACTGAAGCGGGTTATGTTGGCGAGGATGTCGAGAACATTATCCAGAAGCTGTTGCAAAAGTGCGATTATGATGTAGAAAAAGCTCAGCGTGGAATCGTTTATATAGATGAAATTGATAAGATCTCGCGCAAGTCGGACAATCCGTCTATTACGAGAGATGTCTCAGGGGAGGGGGTGCAACAGGCTCTCCTAAAGTTAATAGAGGGTACGATAGCTTCTGTCCCGCCGCAGGGCGGGAGGAAGCACCCCCAGCAAGAATTCCTGCAAGTTGATACCTCCAACATTCTCTTTGTATGTGGAGGTGCATTTTCAGGCCTTGAGAAGGTGATCCGCGACCGATCTGAAAAAGGCGGTATCGGTTTCAGCGCGTCAGTTAATAGTAAGGACGACCAAAAATCGATAGGTGAAACTTTACTGGATGTGGAGCCAAGCGATCTTATCAGCTATGGATTAATTCCAGAATTTATAGGTCGTTTGCCTGTTGTTGCGACGCTTCAAGAACTAGACCGAGAGGCCTTGGTAGCGATTTTGGTGGAGCCAAAGAATGCCCTTTATAAGCAGTATCAGACCTTGTTTGCCATGGAAAATGTGGATTTAGACCTTCGAAACGACGCGCTAAATGCTATCGCCGATAAAGCTATCGACAGAAAGACAGGGGCGAGAGGATTGAGATCGATCCTCGAAACAATTCTGCTCGATACGATGTACAGAGCGCCCTCTGAAGCTGATTTGATCAAGGTCGTGGTTGACGCATCCGTCATTAATGGAGAAAACGAACCCCTATTGGTATACGAACAGAAAGATCGAAAACTGGCAGCAAGTGAAGAGGCCTAAGACCTCAGAGAGCCGACAATTGGTTTGCAAGAAAGCCATTTGTTTGTCGGCTAAAAATCAGTTCTATCCTGTATTGCTATCGTCAAGGTGTCCGATAGAGATACCCATTTCATTGGAGCCGCTATGACCGAAGAGCAAATTGAAATTGAAGAGAAACCCTTTCCTGTCCTACCCCTTCGAGATGTGGTGGTGTACCCACACATGGTCGTGCCACTTTTTGTGGGAAGAGAAAAATCCATATTAGCTCTTGAGGCTGCAATGGATGAAGACAAGCTTGTCGTCCTTGTCGCCCAACGTGATCCAGCGGAAGACAATCCAGAGATAGAGCAGTTGTATGAGGTTGGAACACTTGCAAGTATACTTCAAATGCTCAAACTGCCAGATGGTACTCTCAAAGTTTTGGTTGAAGGTATCACTCGCGTCGAACTGAAGACAGAATTTGATGGTCAAGCATTCGGAGCTGTGGTCGTTAAAAAGCTCGAAAGCTCTGAGATCGTCGAAGCAGAAGTTGATGCGACCCTGCGGTCCACTACCACCATGTTTGAGCAATATGTGAATTTGAGTAAGAAGATTCCTGCCGAGGTGATAGCGACGGTTAGCGGTATAGATGATCCACATCGGCTTGCTGATACTATCGCGTCGCACATGACCCTCACCCTTGAACAGAAGCAGGAGATCCTAGAAGTCTCTGGTCTCAAGGAACGCTTGGAACATTTAATGGGCCTGATGGAGTCGGAGATTGATTTATTCCAAATTGAGCAACGGATTCGTGGACGCGTAAAAAAACAGATGGAAAAGAGTCAGCGCGAGTATTACTTGAATGAACAGATGAAGGCTATTCAAAAAGAACTTGGTGATATGGATGAGGGGACATCTGAGCTGGATCAATTGGAAAAAAAAGTGGTTGATTCTGGAATGCCTGCGGCCGCGTTGGATAAATGTAAAGCTGAATTGAACAAGCTAAAGATGATGTCCCCAATGTCTGCCGAGGCGTCGGTGATACGAAATTACGTTGATTGGATGATTGGAGTTCCGTGGAAGCTCAGGACACGAGTCAAGCATAATCTGAAAGAAGCGGAGAAAACCCTGGATAACGATCATCATGGACTGGATGAGGTCAAGGAGCGGATCGTAGAGTTTTTGGCTGTGCAGCAACGTGTAAAAAAACTTAAAGGGCCAGTGTTATGTCTTGTTGGACCGCCCGGTGTGGGTAAAACGTCGTTGGGTGAGTCTATAGCTAAAGCCACGGGCAGGAAGTTTGTACGAATGAGTCTAGGAGGAGTGAGGGACGAAGCCGAGATTCGCGGTCATCGACGAACTTATATAGGCTCGCTTCCGGGCAAAATTATTCAAAAGCTATCTAAGGTAGGCGCTAAAAACCCGCTTTTTTTGTTGGACGAAATTGACAAAATGGGCATGGATCACCGTGGTGACCCTGCGGCTGCGCTTTTGGAAGTCCTGGACCCCGAGCAGAATCACACTTTCAATGATCACTATCTGGAAGTAGATTACGATCTCTCAGAGGTCATGTTCATTTGCACATCAAATTCTTTAAACATCCCAGGGCCCCTGCTAGATCGGATGGAGGTCATTAGAATACCTGGGTACACAGAAGATGAAAAAGTAGCAATTGCTGAGAAGTACTTAGTGCCCAAGCAGCGTAAATCAAATGGATTGAAAGAACGCGAGCTTACCATTACTGAAGGTGCACTGAAAGACATAATCCGCTTCTACACGCGAGAAGCGGGGGTAAGAGGTCTTGAAAGAGATGTTGCCAAGGTCTGCCGCAAAGTTGTGACTCAGCATGTGCGGGCTAAAAAGCGATCGGAAGAAACAGTTGATGCGGCGCATTTAGAGGATATGATTGGAGTTCAAAGGTTCAAGCATGGCCGGGCTGAGGACGAGAATCAAATCGGGCAAGTTACAGGGCTAGCTTGGACGTCGGTTGGTGGGGAGTTGTTATCAATTGAAGCATCAGCAATTCCTGGAAAAGGCAAAGTTGTTAAAACTGGGTCGCTAGGTGATGTTATGCAAGAATCCATTCAAGCCGCATTAACGGTAGTACGAAGTCGCGCAAAGACTCTTGGGATTCGCAAAGACTTCCATCAGGAAAATGACCTTCACATCCATGTCCCAGAGGGTGCAACGCCCAAAGACGGGCCGTCTGCTGGAGTAGGAATGTGCACTGCTATGGTTTCGGTGCTTACTGGGACTCCTGTGAAAGCTGAGGTGGCTATGACTGGAGAGATAACCTTGCGGGGGCAGGTGCTGAAAATAGGCGGCTTAAAGGAGAAACTGCTAGCCGCTCATCGCGGTGGGGTTACGACGGTCGTTATTCCTGAAGAAAATTCAAGCGACCTCAAAGAAATTCCGGACAATATCAAGAATGACCTGAAAATATGCAGGGTCAAGTGGATAGATGAGGTTTTAGAATTGGCATTTGAAACGAAGCCAACACCTCTTTCAGATGAAGAATTTAATAAGGCGAGTACTGCTGCCAAAGAAGATCTGTCTGCAGGTATTGCAAACACGCATTAATCCGTTCAAATGGGCTAATTTGTCAAAGTATGCTTGACCCTTAAATTGCTGTTGGTATAAAGTAAGTTGCGGAATGCGTCCGCGGGCGAACTTTGTGTAATCGGAAATTGTTAAACTCTAGAAAATCCATAAAAAGGGGAAAAATAGTGAATAAATCTGAATTAGTAGATGCGATAGCTGAAGGCGCGGACATCTCAAAGGCTTCGGCGGGGCGAGCATTAGATTCGGCCATCGAAGCCATCACGGGTGCATTGAGCAATGGAGATCAAGTTTCTTTAGTCGGTTTTGGCACCTATTCGGTGAAGCACAGAGCTGCTAGGACTGGGCGGAATCCGCAAACTGGGTCTGAGATCCAAATAGCGGCTGTCAATGTGCCAAGTTTCAAAGCAGGTAAGGCTCTGAAAGACGCTGTAAACTAGTCACACACCACACTTAATACTGAAGTTAAAAGGGGCGCTGAAAGCGCCCCTTTCGCTAGGTAGCTATTTAATTATGTTAGATAACTTTAGATCGAAAATGCGCGGCGTAGCATTGGGTATAGTGGGCTTGATAGCCGTTATATTTGCTTTTTCTGGCGCAGGTACACTGACGCTTTCGCGGGCAGGGTCAGCAGAGGTTGCCTCTGTGGGAGATTACAGCATCACAGAGCAAGATGTTGCCTTCAAATTAGAGGAACTCAAAACACGCATTCTTCGGGAGAATGATGGTTTGTCCGATGATCAATTGGATGATGATATTTTGCGCCCGATTGCTATTCAGCAGTTGATCGGCTCCAAAGCTTTATTCAATCACGCCATTAATGGATCGATGGCGGCGTCCCCCAAGACATTGGCTGACCTAATTGTCAACGCGGCAATCTTTCAAACGGACGGAAAGTTTGATGAGGATAGATATAGATATTTTATCAGGAATCGCGGGTTTACTAATGCAGGTTATAAACAGAGTCTCACGGAGGAAATAACTCGCTTACAGTTGTTAAACGGATTGCGTTATTCTAGCTTTGTTACCCCCAAAGAAATTGATCGTATGGCTTCCTTCTTCGGCCAGTCACGAGATTATTATTATCTTAAGTTTCCTCTAGAGGTAATAGAGAAACTCGTCGATCCTCTGGAAGCTGAGTTGAGTGAATATTATGAGAACAATAAAATGCAATTCCGATCGCAGGAAACGGGCATCTTTGAGTATATTGAGCTCAGTCCTGACTCGCTCTTGTCTGATTACCAAATATCTGAGGAAGAAGTCCTCAAGCGTTTCGCTGAGCGAGGAGAAGACAGCGAAAATCCCGTGTATCGGAGAGCTGCACATATTTTATTTGATGCAGATAACCGACAATTGGCTTCAGAGGTCAAACGCCAATTGAGAGAGGGAGCAGACTTTGGAGAGCTAGCAGAAAAGTACTCTTTAGATGCCGGCTCTTCAGACGTTAGAGGGGATTTGGGTTTTTCCGATGGAAGTGCATTCCCAGAAAATTTTGAAAAAGCTTTGACCAACCTCCGAGTGGGGGAAGTGTCGGAACTCATCGTCACTGATAGTGGGGTGCATTTGGTAAAACTTCTAGAGGAGGAGAGGACCTCATACAATATTGATTCCGAACGTGAAAGAATCAAATCAGCTATACGACAAGAGCGATTGAACGAAGTGTTACCGGAGAAGCTATCTATGCTGGGAGAATTGAGCTACAACGCTGAGTCTCTGGTCGAATTAGGGCTTGAAATTGGTCTCAAAGCTGATATCTCTGACCCAATAAGCAGAAACGGAGGGCCGGGCATCGGGGGTTATCCAGCCTTGGTGGAAGCTGCCTTTAGCGACGAAGTTCTCTTGCAAAACTTCGCAAGTGACGTCATTCCGGTCGGTGATGAACGCTATTTTGTTGTGAAGTTAAAATCGCATCGATTGCCGGAGCAAAAGTCCTTTGAATCGGTAAAGAAACAGGTGCGAGAGATTATTTTTAAATTCAAAGCAGAAGAGATACTTGATCAGCGTCGGAAAGAACTCTTGACCCAACTTGAAGGCGGTCAGACGATAGAGGAGATCGCCAAATCTGCAGATTTGGAGTGGCAGGTTGTTTTTGGAGCAAAGCGTTGGGATCAAAACCTAAACGTTGAGGTCAATAGATTTGCGTTCGGCATGATACCTGATTTGCAATCCGTTTATGGGAGTTTCGTTAGCTCAGATGGCCAATTCTATCTAGTCAGTTTGGAACAAACAGATCTGGGTAATCCCAAAGGATTGACCACTGAGGATCAAAACAATCTATTTACCTCGAGTTGGGTAGCGATTGCGAACAGCGAGATACAGGCTTATCGTGCGGGAGTCGTTGAGACGTCTCAAGTTAGCAAATGAAATTGGAAAGCCGTTGCTTTATCGATTTTAATGCTTTGCCACTTCAGTTTTGAGTGTGGCCCGGTTGCGCGCACTGAACTGCATAGTCGGGCTACTCAGACTTTATGAAAAGTGTCTCACCCGGATGAATCTGTTGGCTGTTTTGGATATTGTTCCAATTGATTATTTGCTCTACGGTTGTTCCGTATTTTATAGCGATTCGAGACAGGGTGTCGCCAGATTTGATGTTGTAGTAGATATGCCTCGGCGAAGGAGGATAGCTGTCTATTCTTTGCGATTGAACTTTCAAGATTTGCCCAACACGAATTAAATCAGTTCTTAGTTTATTGATGCTTTTTAACTTATTCAAATTCATATCAAATCGGTCGCTTAACTTCGATAAAGAATCTCCCGCAGCTACTCGATAGAGGACTAAGTGTTTTTCGACTTGTTTTTGCTCGTTGGAGAAACGACTTTTGTTCGGCACTAAAAGAGTGTCTCCAATCGAGAGATGATCAGTTTTCCAATTGTTCACCTTCTTTAACCAATCAAGAGTGACATTATGTTTTTGGGCTATTTCGCTCAGCGTGTCGCCATAAACCACAGAATATTTGCTTCGCGCCCTCCATGTCTCCTTGCGCGATGCGTGCAAGAAATCTCGAACTACAGTGCCTTTGTGCGTTGGCACTAGAAGGTAATATTTCTTGAGAGGGGGCGTAATTGATTCAAGGATCCCGGCATTGAGCGCACTAAAGTTCTTTGTCGACAGTTCTCCTTTTTGTAAGATTTCGGATACTTCTATCTGATCTTCAATTAGAATCATATCGAAGAATGGACGGTTGGGAATATGAGGTAAAGACACTGCATAGTGTTGAGGGTTCTTTATTATATCTGCTATGGCCAATAATCTTGGTACATACTCTCTTGTCTGACGAGGCAGTTTGAGTGACCAGAAATCGGTCGATAGGCCTCGTTTTAAATTCTCCTTGATACGTTTGTTTATAAAACCTTCCCCAGCATTGTATGCGGCGAGCGCCAGCAACCAGTCGTTATTAAAATGATTATGCAAATATCTAAGATATTCTATTGCGGCTCGTGTGGATTCAACGAGGTCAAGCCGGCCGTCATACCAGTAATTTTTTTCAAGGCCGAAATATTCACCGGTGCTAGGAATAAATTGCCATAATCCAGCGGCATGACTTTTCGAATAAGCGAAGGGATCATAGCCACTCTCTATGATGGGAAGTAAAGCAATTTCAAGCGGCAAATCAGATAACTTGAGCTGCTCAGTGATGTAAAATAAAAAAGGTCGTGATCGTTCAAGGACAATCGAGAGATACCCCTGTCGACCTAAGTATGCTCGTCGGAAGTCAGAAACCCTAGGCGGAAGGTTTTTGGGAAGTAGCTGATAACCATTACGAATTCTATGCCAAATCGGCAATTGCAAAGTCTGCTCCAAGTCATGCCTTTTAGATTTAATTTTTACAATCTTCTCGGAGCTTTTGTTTACATGTGCAGTCAAGGAGGTTGGAGCGAAAGTTATAGATGAGGTTTCGGCAAAGCCACAATTTGTCAACGCGGGTAACAGGCATAGAAACCATAGCTGATGGAAATTTTGCGTTTTAGGGATAGATAATCTCAAGGGGAATACTTAAAGCATGGTTCTCTAGGAATCAAACACATATGCTTAAAAAACTGACCATCCAAATTATTGCTTAAAAGTTGTCTTTCCATCTTCGCAGGGCTCCGAAAATTCTGATTGGTTCATCACAATTTTCATCTGTCATCGATAAGATTGATGATGCAACAACCGGTTCCTCGACTCGAAGAAAGGGATTAGTGAGTTTTTCTATACCTATCGTACTTGGCAATGTGGGGATGCCTCTCCCCAGGCGTGTTTTATCGGTCTTTATGCGAGATTGAATGTCTTGATTGTCGGGCTCCACGGCTTTAGCAAATAGCAAATTGGATATTGTATATTCATGGCCACAAAAAACCCTAGTTTGGTCTGGCAAAGATGAAAGCTTTTCTAGTGATACGTACATTTGTTCGGCTGTTCCCTCAAATAGTCTTCCGCAACCTCCTGCAAAAAGCGTATCACCTGAAAAAAGTATTGGTGACTGATCATTATGAGGTCCGGAAAAATATGCGATATGATCTAATGTGTGGCCGGGTACCAACAGCACACTTAATTGTAGTCCAAGACATTCGATGATGTCCCCTTCCTCAAGCGGATGAGTGACGCAGCGCGCTGGGCAATCCTTCGGGCCGAAAACCGGAACATTACAGTGATTCAGCAGCTTGTTTACTCCTCCTACATGATCCGCATGGTGGTGGGTTATTAGAATACCTTTCAGAGGGAGTTGCTCCGTGTTCAACCAATTCAAAACGGGCTTAGCGTCTCCCGGATCAACAACATATGCACTGTTCATCTTGTTAGAAGCTAACACCCATATGTAGTTATCACTTAGAGCGGGTAAGGCAGTAATTTTAATGTCTGTCTCTAAAATTTGCATGAGCTTTAAATCTCGCGCTAGTTTTTGTGGAATTTAACGAACATAATAAGAGTCAATTGTCTTTCAGTCACCCTAAAATGTTTAATAAACGAATAAGTAACTTTAAAGAACGATTTCTCCAGCGTTTCGACGTTATTGATTTGACTCTGTCCGCCAAGCATCTTCGCCAATGGAATCAGAGTGATTTCGGTGCATATCTTAATGGCTATGAGAATCGATTCATTTGCAAGTATTTTTCACAACTGCCCGGTTATCGACTTTTGCGATTGGGGTTGTCTGAAGATTCTGAGAGTACAAACAACTTTGGTCAATTGCATAGATTTAGTCTTCACCCGGCAGAAATGCATAGCTCTCATGCTGCTATATGTAACTACGATGAATTGCCCATACCCTCTGGAGTAATTGATGTAACTTTGCTTCAACATTCTTTAGAATTCTCTTCATCCCCCAGCGCCGTCCTATCGGAAGCTTGCCGAGTTACTGCCCCTGGTGGGCATCTTCTCCTGTTCGTTTTGAATCCTTTTGGTTTACACGGACTAAAAAAGTTGCCAATGCAAATATTAACGGAGAAGATTCAATATAGATTCCACAATTTGCGATTAGGGCGAGTCATTGATTGGTTATCCTTGCTAGGATTCGAAGTCATGGCCGCTCGTTATGGGGCGCATAGATTGGTTGGCAGACCGAGCGAAACACTGATTGCAAGTTCAAGATATGAGCGATGGTGCGAAAAATTTAATTTGCCCTTTGGAAATATATACATTGTCCATGCGGTCAAACGTGAGGTTCAAGGAGTGACGAGAATGAAACACATTTGGCGTCAATCGGGACCCGGTTATTCTCGGCCCAGTGGGCAAGGCGTAACATTGGAAAACATTTGCAAACGCTAAATCAAGTTGTCTCGAGATCGGAATGAAGGTTGTAACAATCTACACGGATGGAGCATGCAAAGGCAATCCCGGTCCAGGCGGATGGGGAGTGGTATTGCGTTATGAAGCTTCCGAAAAAACCCTTCGAGGGGGAGAAATACAAACTACCAATAATCGTATGGAGCTGACCGCGGTCATTGAAGGATTGAAAGCTTTGAAGGAACCATGCAAGGTTACGATCACGTCTGATTCTACCTACGTACTTAATGGTGTGACGAAGTGGATGGAAACCTGGAAGAAAAAAGATTGGAAGACAACCAACAACAAACCGGTTAGAAATGTCGATTTATGGAAACAGTTAGACATCGCCCTGGGGAGACACCAGCTCAATTGGCAATGGGTCAAAGGGCACAGTGGCCATCGAGATAATGAGCTTGCTGATCAGCTTGCCAATAAGGCGACGGATGAAATTTTGTTCGGGCGAGATTAGAGAGCGTTTAATGCTGCGAGTACCGAAATGCGACAAATTGTTTTAGACACTGAGACAACTGGTTTAGAAGTAAGTCAGGGCCATAGAATAATTGAAATTGGTTGTGTTGAACTCGTTAATAGGAAGCTTACTGGAAGAAGATATCATCAATATATAAATCCTATGCGCGAGATCGATGAGGGGGCAATCGCTGTTCACGGCATTACAAGTGAATTTTTAAAAGATAAACCAACCTTTGACATCATCTCTACGGGGTTTTTAGAATTCCTGCATGGTTCGGAACTTATAATTCATAATGCACCGTTTGATATAAGTTTTTTAAACCATGAGCTGCGTATGCTTAGCTCGGACATTGAACCGCTTGATCTGATCTGCCAAATTACTGACACACTTGTGCTGGCAAAGGAAAAACATCCTGGTCAAAGAAATAATCTGGACGCGCTTTGCAAACGTTACAGCGTTGATAATTCACAACGAGATTTTCACGGTGCCTTACTGGATGCGGAGATTCTGGCTGATGTTTATCTTTTGATGTCCGGTGGTCAAGTCACTCTCGACATCAGTGCGACTGCTACCGCCAACCGCGATGCTCCGCAAGATGCGATAGCTAACATGGCAGATCTTGATGCGAGAGCCAAGTTACGTGTGATAAGGGCGTCGGAGGAGGAAGTTCGTCTTCATATGAAAAAATTGCGCTCTATCGAACAAGTGGCAGGTGACTGCCTATGGCTGCGAGAGGACGATCAATAGTTGAAATGCAT
>MDTB01014930.1_pt1 | contig 19856 bp, 20 predicted proteins | sample 811161 | NCBI WGS metagenome assembly MDTB01 (sample SAMN05326650, study PRJNA326480) | marine metagenome | isolation source: seawater | place: Mediterranean Sea | collected 2009 | reverse complement strand
ATTCATTATTCTCCTAATACTTTAATAATAAATAATATTGAGTTTGATCACGCTGATATATTTTCTGACGTTGATGAAATTTATAAGCAATTCCATCATTTAGTAAGAATTATTCCAAATAATGGCAACATTATTTTTCATTCTGATGATAAAGATGTAGGGAAGCTAATTGAGATGGGATGCTGGTCGAATCTTTTTGCTCTCGGAGAGGAAAGTATTTCTTATAACCATCAAGAAAATATTATTTCAGCTGATAATAATCATTTTCCAGTTGATAAATTACCATTTTTTGGAAGGCACAATTATCAAAATGCAGTCGCTGCGATGCATGCAGCTCACTTAAATGGTGTGGATTATAAATTTGCATTTAATTCATTGAGGGAGTTTGGTGGTGTAAAGAGACGATTACAGGTCGTATATAACAAAAATAATAAAATCGTTTATGATGATTTTGCTCATCATCCAACTGCCATTTCAGCAACAATTGACGCCGTTATTAAGGATCACTCAGGTGGGACGCTAGGCATTATTGAGTTAGCATCGAATACGATGAAATCAGGCTATCATGGAAAAGCTCTTTTAGAGAGCGCTCACAAGCTCGATTATGTATATTGGCTTGATAGGAATCATGTACTTGATCATCAGAATGCTTTTGATGACCTTGAAAATTTGCTAAATGTCGCCAATAAAGGTTTAAGGGAATGTAAAAACATTCTTTTAATGACCAATAGTGATAGTAAAAAATTAATAGATCCAATAGCAAAAATTCTAGATGAATAAATCCCTTCCAATTTTTCCATTAGGTATCGTTGTACTTCCTGGAAATATTCAATCTTTACAAATTTTTGAACCGCGATATTTAAAAATGATCAAAGATGTTATGCGTAGTGATAATCAATTTGTTATCTCGCTTTTGAGCAACTCAAATCAAGATGTTTCCTTTAAAGACAAAGGCACTCTTGTAGAAATAATAGATTTTAATGATTTGCCGAATGGCCTGCTTGGGATTACAGTCAAGGGCACAACTAGAGTTACAATTTCTTCGGCTGAAATAAATGAGGATGATTATCATGTTGGTCAAATTTTTCCAATTTCTGAACCAACCGTTGATGATCAAGCATTATTGGCAAAGTTTCCTGAACTTATTAATGTATTAAGTCAATTAAAAGAACATCCCAAAGTAAGAGAGTTGCCTATAGATATTAATTTATCATCAGCTGATTCGGTCAGTTTTCATCTAGGAGGCTTAATACCATTGAGCCCACTCGATAAACAATTATTATTAGATGCATTTGATGCAGGTCAAAGATTAAATATCTTATCTAGACTGCTTGATGAGATTTCTAGTTCGTCAAGAAAAGCCTAATTTTATTAAGAACTAAACTTAAGTGTTTCTTAATTTCGCACTAGTACAATCTTTTTTCCTACTATTTTTTTTTAGACAAACATTTAATATAGCTTTATAGAGAAATTCTAAAAGGGAGAGAATATGGAAAATACTAAGTGGGTTTTAAAAGAAAGACCAATTGGATTAGTCAAAGATTCAGATTTTGAATTAATTAAAGAAGAAATCAGTGAATTAAAAGATCAGGAAATTCTGCTAGAAAATTTATATTTGTCTTTTGATCCTACTCAGAGAATGTGGCTGAATGATATGCCAGGGTATTTACCTCCAGTTCAAATAGGAGAGGTAGTTCGATCAGGCGGCGTTGGCAAAGTGATTGATTCTAAGAACTCCGACTATAAGGTAGGAGATTTAGTTTTCGGGTTTGTTGGATGGCAATCTCATTGCTTGGTTGCACCAACTCAGGATGAAAGATTTAGAGTTATTCCGGATATTCTTCCATTACCCACTATGTTAAATGTTTTAGGCACAACAGGGATCACTGCCTATTATGGCTTGGTTGAATTAGGTGACCCTAAACCGGGTGAAACTGTTCTTGTATCCGGAGCAGCAGGTGCAACTGGTTCAGTTGCAGCTCAGATTGCAAAGCTCAAAGGATGTAATGTTATTGGAATAGCTGGCGGTGAAAAAAAATGCCAATGGTTAAAAGATTGTGGAATCGACGAGGTTATAGATTATAAAAATAGCAATGTTCATGAGGAGCTGCCTAAGGTTGCTAAAAATGGCATCGATGTTTATTTTGATAATGTTGGTGGGGAACTTCTTGAGACAGTCCTATTCCTCATTAATATCAATGCCAGAGTTCTTTTATGTGGCGGTATTTCTTCTGGTTATGACGCCACTAAATTACCTGATGGGCCCAAAAATCTTTTCTCATTAATTATTAACAGAGCAACTATGCAAGGATTTTTAGTTTTAGATTATATCCCTCATGCTCAAAAGGCCTTAGAAGAAATTGGAGCTTGGGTTATGGAGGGTAAGATAAAGCATATTGAAGATGTCCAAGAAGGGCTTGAGAACTGCCCTCAAACTCTCAACAGACTCTTCACCGGTCAAAACTTTGGAAAACAAGTGCTAAAAATTTAAACCTTTAACGGTGGTTTACTAAGACGAGATCTAATCCAATTTATTGAATTAATTACACCTTTTTGCCTTAAAAGCTTCCTTTCAAATTTATATTTTCCTGGATAGTCTATGAAGACTAGTCCAGTGATGATTGTGAGAATTCCTTGTCCTGGTAATATGAGCATTAAAATACCAGACAGCAATAATAAGACACCAAAAAAATTTTTTGTAATTAAAACCAATAATTTTAACAATGGGTATCGAGAGTTTTGAACACTAGAAATTAAATTTCTATTTTCAGATTTGAAATAATCTTCTGGCAAAAAAGAAATAATCAGTACCATCATGAAAACTGAGATGACAAAAATGAATATTGATAAGCTGCCTAGAAGAAATAGTAAATCGCTATTCATACTTGACCATGAAATAATTTTTTCACTAATGCTCATTTATTAGATACTTTATAGCTCTTCGAGTGGATTGATCAATCTATTTTAGTTATTCTTAACATATTGAATATAAAGATATGGGTTAATAACCTTTAATGAAAAGCATCGAACCACTTAACATTTGTATTCAAGCACTCAACGATTTAAAAGGACAAAATTTACTTACATTAGACATATCAAGGTCTTCAAATTTTTCAGATTGGTTTGTAATAGCTACTGCAACTTCAGATAGGCATGCGAAGGCGATTGCTAATAACGTTGTTGAAGAACTGAAAAATAATAATGTAGAAATTTTAGGGGTGGAAGGGAAAGAAGAATCTGAATGGATATTAATTGATTCTGGAGAAGTTGTAATAAATATTATGCTTGATGAGACAAGGAACTTTTATGATCTAGAGAGTCTCTGGGGGCTGAAATGAGCTCACCAATATCAAGCGATGAAATTTAAAGTTCACTCAATTTCAAGTAAATCTCAAGTTTGGGAAGAAACCGCGTTAGAATTTTACAAAAAAAGGCTACATGAGCATGAGCTTATTTTTTTAAATCATAAGCATAAACTCTCCTCGAAAAACCCCGAAGAGTTGATACAGGCTGAGTCTGGAATATTATTGGATAAAGTTGAAAAAATATATAATGCAATTGCGTGGGATATTAAAGGAAGATCAATTTCTAGCAATGAATTTGCTGATTTGATCAGCGAGTACTCCATGAATGACCATCAAATAGAGTTTGTTATTGGCGGATCTCGTGGCTTGTCTGGTGAGGTACTAGATAAGTCAAACCATGTAATCTCAGCCTCAAAACTTACTTTCCCCCATAGACTTTTTAAAATAATATTATCAGAACAAATTTATAGAGCATGCTCAATTATTTCCAATCACCCTTATCATAAATAAGAATGGATTTTCATGAAAGACAGTTAGAGCGCCAATCGTTTACGCAGAGATCACTATTGGTGGCATCTCTTTTGCTGATTTTTATTATAGTTATCTTATTTCAAACTTTTTCTTTACAAATTTCAAACTTTATAGAATTTGATAGAGCCTCCTTAGATAACAGAACCTATTCCGTTCCTGTCCAACCACTAAGGGGGAAGATCCTTGATAGAAATGGCGAAGTTATTTCTGAAAACATAGCTACGTTTGATTTAGTTACTACTCCAAGGGATATTAAGGATGTTGATGAATTTCTAAAAAAAATTGAGAATATTATTGATCTTGATGAAGATGAGATCGATCTTTACATTAAAAATTTCAATTCTAAGGCATTTTTTAATAGAGAGCTGGTTCTTAAAAAAAACTTATCTGAAATTGAAATCGCAAGATTTGAAGTAAGAGGATTTGAACATAAAGAAGCTTTTGTTGGCAAAAGATTCAGAAGAGTCTCAAGGTATGATGAGATTTTTTCTCACGTTCTTGGTTATACAGGCGGTGCTAGAGAGAATAATTTAGATGAACAAAATAGATTTAGATCCAATAGCTGGAGAGATGCAGTTTTTTCATATGCCAATGGATTAATAGAAGGTAAAGCAGGTCTAGAGAAGACGTATAACCAAAGTTTAACCGGCACATTTGGTATTAAGCAGTTCGAGGTTGATGCAAGAGGACGTCTAGTCAAGGAGTTGAGTTATACCCCTCCAATCAATGGAGAAAATATTTTAACTACTCTCGATATTGATGCTCAAAAAGTAGCAGCCAATCAACTAGGCAAAAGAAAGGGTTCTATCGTTGCTGTAGATACAGAAACAGGGGGGATTGTGGCAATCTACAGTTACCCAACTTTTTCAGTTAATAAAATGGCAAATGGGATTAGCCAATTAGATTATGAAGATTTAATAAATGATCCTGATAAACCGTTCTTTGATAGATCTGTCGCTGGAAGATATCCTCCTGCCTCAACTATCAAACCATTGGTAGGCATTCATGCTTTAAATAGAGGTCAAATAAGCTGGACAACAAAGATTGATGACCCAGGTTTTTTTGAATTACCGGAAGATGGAAGAATTTTTAGAAGCTGGGGTGAAATAGCTCATGGTTTAATTAATCTTAATCAAGCCTTGATAAGAAGTTCAAATACATATTTTTTTAATCTTGCCTATAACTCTGGAATAAACGAATTGGCAGATGATTTTGAAAAATTTGGCTTTGGAAGAACTGTTTGCGTTGATTGCATTTTGGAAGATGGAGGATTGGTTCCAAGACCTCAATGGAAAATGAATAACTTAAATTTTGGATGGTTTAAAGGCGACACAGTTAATATTGGAGTAGGACAAGGATATATTAGTGCTACCCCAATTCAATTAGCCTATTACATAGCAGCACTGGCAAATAAAGGGACGAAAAAACCACTTTTTTTAAATAATTCTTTAAGTGGAAAGATACCATCATCTAAGATTGAACTAGAAAATTTTAGTCAACGGGACTGGAAGCTTCTTCATAAAGCAATGGAGAGCGTAGTCGAATCTGATTACGGAACAGCAAGACGAATTAGAGATCAAAAAGACTTTCTTATCGCTGCAAAAACTGGAACAGGGGAGATCATTAGTTTAGATTCTAGAGAAGAGTATGAAAGGATTAGAGAGGATCAAGGTCTAAGAGATCATGCAATTATTGTTGCTTTTGCTCCAGCTGAAAAACCCAAGTATGCCGTCAGTGTCATTATAGAGAATGGTGAAAGTGGTGGATCCGTAGCTGGTCCAGTAGCTTTGAGAATCCTTAAAGAGTTATTAAAAAAATGATCAAAAAAATTTACTTAGATCTATTTATTTTTATAGGCATTTCATTATTAGCAATGGTTGGAGTCTTAATTCTTTTCAGTGCATCAGAGGGTGATACAACTATTGTTTTAAAGCAAATAATTTACGTTGTTTTAGGACTATTATTGTTTTTAATTGTTAGTCAGCCTGATCCTGATATCTATAGGAGGTTCTCTCCGCTTATTCTTTTTGTAACCCTAGTTCTTGTATTTGTGGCTTATTTTTTTGGTCCCGAAATAAATGGCGCTAAAAGATGGATAAGGCTTTTTGGATTTTCATTTCAGCCCTCAGAGCTCCTAAAAATATCCCTACCACTTTTTTTAGCATCTTTTTTATTTGATAAAAAGCTGCCAATTAATGCAAAGCAAACGGCTATTTCAATCTTTTTTATTTTGGCTTGTTTTTTATCTGTTTATATTCAACCAGATCTTGGGACGGGATTACTGATTGCTGCATCTGGGTTTTTAGTATTATTTCTTGCTGGGTTAAGTTGGGTTTTTATTGGAATTACAATTGCAGTAATTTTAATTTTCTCACCCTTCATATGGAATAATCTTCTTGAACCATTTCAAAGAGATCGCATTTGGACCCTTTTTAATCCAGAGTCAGATCCTTATGGTTCAGGTTGGAATATTATTCAATCAAAAATTGCGATCGGAAGTGGCGGCTTCTTTGGAAAAGGTTATGGGGAGGGCAGTCAAACCCATCTAAATTTTCTTCCCGAAACACAAACAGACTTTATTTTTTCTGTTTTGGCAGAAGAGTTTGGATTTATTGGTGTTTTACTATTGTTAATTCTGTATTCATTTGTGCTTTTGAGAACATTTTATTTAGCTGTTAATGCTCGTGATCGTTTTTGTCGCCTTGTAATTGGCGGATTTATTTTTACATTCGGCTTTAATGTGATGATTAATCTTGCAATGGTAATTGGACTTATTCCTGTAGTGGGGATGCCGCTTCCTTTCTTTAGTCGAGGAGGAACCTCTCTACTTTCAATATTTCTGATGTTTGGGATAATAACTTCGATGTCAACACATAAAAAATTTATACCAAAATGAGGATACTTTTATTTCTATTAATATCTAGTTTTCATTTGACCGGATATGATTTTGATCATCCTAAATATGAACTTATTCAAAAAGCTTTAGTTGAAGAACATAATTTTAGTTTAGAAGAAATCAAGCTGATCATTGGTCAAGCTGAGAAGCAACAAAAAATCATTGACTCAATGAATTCTCCAGCCGAATTTACTTGGACATGGGATAGATATAGAAAATTGTTCATAGAACCAAAACGTATCAAAAATGGAAAACTATTTATTAAAAATAATCTTGAGACTTTAGAAAGAGCAGAAGCTCAATTTGGTGTTCCCAAGGAAGTTATTACAGCAATTCTTGGGGTAGAGACAAGATACGGAAAAATTATGGGTTCTTACAGAGTTTTAGATGCGCTGTCGACTCTGAGCTTTGATTATCCGAGACGGTCAAATTTTTTTTCACAGGAGCTGATCAACCTCCTTCTCTTGGCTAGAGAGAATAATCTTGATATTTTTGAGCTTAAGGGCTCCTATGCTGGTGCCATGGGTTACGGTCAATTTATTCCCTCAAGTTATAGGGCATATGCTGTTGATTTTGATAATGATGGGTCTGTGGATTTACTCAACTCTGTTGAAGATGCAATAGGAAGCATAGGAAATTATCTTTTTCAGCATGGTTGGAAATCAAATTATCCAATCATATGGGAGGTAAATAATTCCTTTAAAGGTTTTAATTTAGATTTAGTAAACAATGTTAGAAAAAAAGTTAATTTTGACAGCAAAACAATGTCTCCTAAAAATGCTATTGATTTCAATTTTGAAGGCTTAAATACTGATGTTTTGCTGCTGAGTTATGAGACTAATAAAAGTACTAATTATTTTGTTGGTACAAGAAACTTTATTGCTATTACGAAGTACAATGTGAGTCATTTTTATGCAAAGGCTGTGTACGACCTTGCACAAGAATTTTTATGAAAAATAATATTTTAAAAAGTTACTTAATTGTTTCATTATTCGCAGTTAGTGCTTCGGGCCAATCTATTGTGCCAACGCCTCCCGAATTAAACCTCACCAGCTATATTTTAATGGACGCAACAACTGGAAAAATTTTAGCTGAATCTAACTCTAATTCTCAAATTGAGCCTGCAAGCATGACGAAGGTCATGACAGGTTACATCGTTGCGGATCAAATTGAGCAGGATATGATTTCAAACGATGATAATGTATTAATTTCAAGAAAGGCATGGAAGATGGAAGGATCTCGAATGTTTATTGAGGTTGGAAAGCGTGTTTCAGTTGAGGATTTATTAAAGGGCTTGGTTATCCAATCTGGCAATGACGCAGCAGTAGCACTTGCTGAATATGTAGCAGGCTCAGAACAAATTTTTGTTGATGTTATGAATGAATATGCTTCAGTGCTAGGTTTACGAAATACACTATTTCAAAACTCGACCGGTCTGCCTGATGCTGACCATTTTACCAGCGTAAGGGATCTATCTGTTTTGTCTAAAGCATTGATTGATAATTTCCCATCACATTATGATCTTTATAAAGAGAAAGAATTTACATTTAATAATATAAGGCAGCTCAATCGCAATAAATTACTTTGGCGTGATGAATCTGTCGATGGGATGAAGACAGGTCATACTGAAGCTGCAGGATATTGCCTTATTGCTTCAGCAAAAAGAAATGATATGCGATTAATAACCGTTGTTGCTGGAAGTGCATCTGATAAACACAGGTTTGATGCGTCACAAAGACTTCTCGAGTTTGGTTTTAGGTTTTATGCAGCACAAAAATTATTAGAAGGTAACAAAGAGCTTAAGTCCTCAACTGTTTGGGGCGGTAAAAAAGAATCAGTTTCAATAGGTTTGGAGAATGATCTACTGGTGACCCTGCCAAGAGGTGACTTCAGAAATCTAACTATAAAATACACAATCCAAAACAACATACAAGCCCCAATAAAAGCTGGTGATGAGCTGGGGCTCGTTGAAGTTATTTCTAATAATAATATTGTTGTTTCTGAATCACTTATTGCGCTTGAAGATATTGACGAGAAGGGATTTTTTGGCAGAATGATTGCAAAAATTATCTTATGGTTTATTGGGCTCTTCAATTTTAATGAGTAACTCGATTCAAGGCGTCTATCAAGGCTCATTTATGCCGCTTAATGAGATTAGGGTTTCACCACTTTCTCGTGCATATACTTTCTCAGATAGTATTTATGAAGTCATTCCTTACTATAGTGGAAAACCTTTATGCCTTGATGAACACATCGATAGATTCAAAGCAAGTGCAGATTTTTTAAAAATCGAATTAGATTTCTCTGTTGTAAAAAAAGAGATTGAGCAATTAGGAAGATCTGTAGAAAACCATAGAAATGCTTACGTTTACTATCAAATTTCTAGAGGAGTTGACTCTTTAAGGTCGCATATAGTTAAAGAGGAACTCGTTCCCGAAAGATTTGGATATGCTGGTGAAGTTACATTATCCAGTGATCCAATAATTGTAAAACTCAATCAAGATAATCGATGGGCCCATTGTAATATCAAGACCACTTCTCTGCTTGGAAACGTCTTGAACATGAATGATGCTTATAGTGATGGTTGCAACGAAACAATCTTAATTAGGGATAATAAAATTGTTGAAGGCGGTGCGTGCAATATATTTATGACTTATGAAAATGAAATCTATACTCCTGGCCTGAAAGAAAATATTCTTCCTGGGGTTACAAGACAGTTCTTTATTTCTTCCCTGGAAAAGAAAGATATCAATGTAAAACAAGCTGACTGTCCAGTTTCATTTTTAGATTCAGTATCGACCATCTGGTTTACAAGCTCCACAAGAGGAGTTCAACCAATAAAATCAATTATGAATCACGGCTATGAAATGGACCCTGACGATGCTCTATTCAGAAATGCTAAAGAGGCATTTACTAATTCGATAAAAGACTATTTTCAAGATCATTAATAATTGTTTCTAACACATTCCACGAGTTGATCGAATGTATTCCTTTGGAAGATTTATCAAGTAAAAAAGCATTTGCAAGTGAATCAATTTGATTAAAGTCTATTTGGTCAGAGAAAGAGATATATTTAGATTGAACATCACGCCATATTCCTAAATCATATAAGTTTGGTTTCCCTTTAGAGCTCTTGATTCCGTAGCATGATGAAATTACCTTGGATAATATCCAGCTTACTAATGGTGGAACCGAAGAATTATTATTTCTGATTGAGTTGATAATCTTTCGTGCTCTATCAAAGTTAGTGCAAATAATGGCATTCTCCAAATCAAAGATTTCATGATTTTGCATTACTGAGTAATTTTTTATTGTTTCTTCAATCTTTTCGTCTTCAACAAGTTTTAAAATTGAAACTTCATTTTTTTGCATTAATAGGTTACCTGTAAAATTATTATGAATTGCTGATCCAACAAGACCGAGATATTTTTCTGGTAAAAACGAAAGTTGATTTTTTAACCATAGTTTTTCTTCGTAAATATTAAGTTTATTGCAATTAATAATTTCTAGGTTTGCATTTAGTGCTTTGACCCATTTTGTACTCTTATTTAGCTTAGTTTGAGCTGATTCAATGATAAATACATTTTGATCATTCCTATTAAATTTTTCTTCCTCGATAAGTTTTTTAAGAATTTCAGGGAACCTGCCCTCTGAATGCTTAATTTTTATTATCAATTTTTCTTGAAATAATGATCCACCTAAAAGTTTTAATATTTCTTCCTCAAGATTATCAAAACCATCCAAACCAAATGTGACTAATTTAGAGTAACCTTCTGAACAGAAATTTTTTGATATTAACTCACTACAATCTTGACGTAAAACTTCTTCATTACCATATAAAAAATAGCTCTTTTGATTGATTTTAGATTTCTGAATAAATTTTATATAGCTTGTTTCCACTAATTTCTTACCTTCATAATCAATTCGTCAATTAGCTGATTCATGAGCTCATAAGAGATTTGACTGACCGCATTATTTTGAGCTATCGGATTAAACTCATTTACGTAAACATTATCTTTTACATTTATGTTTTGAATCTTATTTTCATTACCCAGCCTGTATGACAAGTCATAGTAAATCTCTAGATTGGTTGGTCTTGCACCAATGCCAGAAAAGAATGATTTCTCGTAATATTTCAGATCCAAAATATCAATTCTTTGTTCTGTTTTTATTTCATGACAAAACCTTTTATGAACTAATTCTGCAAAGCGAACATCAACATCATTTGCAATGAAGATACTTTTAGACTGAATAGGTTGATAACCAGTATTACAAGAGCAAATTAATAAGACTAATGTTATAAAAAGCGATTTATTATTCAGTAACATCAAAAAGATCCTTAAATCCTGAAGGATCATGTCTTCCAACTACAAGGTTTTCAAGAGTCCCATAACCCTCTGAATCATTCATTGTGGCCTTAATAATTTGATGTATGTGAAAGAACGAGTAATCTTCAGGGTTGATTTCATTTAGATCCCAAACTTCATAGCCTATAGCTTCTTCACCTTTCCAGAAACCATGGCCCCATTCGGGATGTTGATAACCAATACCTTTGCAGTGAAATCTAGGCCCACAGGCCATTGCATTAATCTCAATTTTTTTATCTCCCTGTTGAGCTGAAATCTGTGCACCGCTTGACCATCTTGTCCCTTTTATCCAATCAACTTTATGTGAAATATTATTAAGAGGCTTAATGACTTCATTATTCGAAATCTCAACTAAATCTGCAGAGAGCTGTGTAGAATTTCCATCATGATCTTCAAAAGTTCCAAAATGAGTGAAAGTATCTCCAAAATTTATTGGAATCCAGCACCAATATACTCCTGGCTCAGCATTAAGTTTTCCAGGAGCGCCAATCTCAGGTTCTCCTACTGGCCTAACACCCCAAGACTTATCTCTGGTTCCATATTCTTTTGTAAGATCTAGGTTTCCAGATTCTGTTTCAATGCTTCCATCCCATTTACCAAACTGAGTGAATCTGCTTGTTTCAAGTATTTTCCTTGTTCCTTCAATCATCATAGATTTTGGTTCAAGATGGGGCTCTGTAATGGCATTAAAAATTAAATCACAGCTGAGTTTTTTTTCAGGATCTTTTAAGCTGAATCTAATCTTTTGCATGGGCTCTAATATTTCAAGGGAGATTGGTCCAATATTTATAGGATATCTTGCTGGATTCATTCTTGCTGAAGTATGATACGAGTATTGTTTTCCAGCAGTTGAGATGCTGAAATGTGCATCCATGATGTGTCTGTTAGGGTAAAAGCCAACACCGATCTCAAAAAGAAAGTCTTTTTCTTCGCTAAACCCATTAAACCAATATCTATCATAATGATTGCGATCAGATGAAGACGGGACAGCTAATGTTTCTGCTGTTTGATGTATTGGAAAATCGTCAAAAGGTGTTATTAATGCCATTAGATTACAAAATTAATTAGTTTTTCTTTAACATAAATCACCTTCTTGATATTGTCTAGCTGTATATGCTTTGAAACATTTTCATTAGAAAGTGCAATACTTTTGATTTCCTCTTCTGTAAGGGTTTTTTCGATTTTCTCTTTCCCACGGACTTTTCCGTTTACTTGAATGATTAATTCAAAGTTATCATCAAGAATTAAATTTTCTCTGAACTCGGGCCAACTTGTTTCAAATAAACTTTTATCTTGAGAGGAATTAAATTTGGACCATAACTCTAACGTTACATGGGGTACTATTGGGGATAAAATCTTCAGTGAAAACTCAATTACTTCATTAAGGCAGTATTTTTGTGATTCTGAAGCATCCTCCTTTTTAAATGGCTCTGGGATTGCATTAATTAACTCCATTACCGCTGCAATCACGGTATTAAAAGAGTTCCTATCTTCATAATCTTTTAAGACTTTTTTAAGCGTTTGATGGGATTTTCTTCTTAATGTTTCTTCCTCTTTATTAAATGCATATGGCTCTTCAATATTATTAGATCTGCCCTCAACTAATGTCCAGAATCTCTTAATAAATCTGTAAGAACCTTCAATTGCATTTTCTGACCATTCAAGAGTCTGTTCAGGAGGTGATGTAAACATTATATATAACCGCACTGTATCAGCCCCATATTTATCTATCATCTCTTTTGGATCCACTCCGTTAAGTTTTGATTTACTCATTTTTGACATGCCATCTTTAAAAACTTTGTTTTCTGAATTATCAAGAAGCTCATCATTTTTGTCATCGAGTGAGCTTTTATTCAGCCAAGTTTTATTTCCTGCTTCATCTTGCACATAAAAAGCATCTGCCAAAACCATGCCTTGAGTTAGAAGTTTGGTGAAGGGTTCTTTGTTATGAATTAGCTTATTCTCATGCATTAGGATATTGAAGAATCTTGCATACAAAAGGTGAAGGATTGCATGCTCTATACCCCCGACATATTGATCTACTGGAAGCCAATAGTTGGCTTCTTTACTGATCATTTCTTTGTCACTGATACCTGCAAACCTAGCAAAATACCAAGAGCTCTCAAAAAACGTATCAAAGGTATCAGTCTCACGAGTAGCATCCTTAGAGCATTTTGGGCATTTAACAGCCATCCAATCAGAAAAGGACGAAAGGTTTAGACCTTTTGAAGAAATATTATCAATTTCAGGTAGTTCAACCGGAAGATCAGTTTCTGGAACCTTTATAGGGCCACAATCATCGCAATGAATTATCGGAATAGGGCAACCCCAATATCTTTGCCTAGAAATTCCCCAATCCCTCAGTCTAAAATTTGTTTTGACTTCAGCATTATTAGTTTTAACAAGTTCTTTAGTTATCGAATCAAAAGCATCATCAAAATCTAAGCCATTAAATTGTTTAGAATTAATGAGAATACCTTTGTCTTCTAATGCACCTTCACTAACTCCATTATTTTGATTTGACTCAATAACTTGTTTGATGGAAATACTATAGTTTTTTGCAAACTCCCAATCCCTTTGATCATGTCCCGGAACACACATTACTGCTCCAGTGCCATAGTCCATCAAAATAAAATTTGCTATCCAAATTGGAATTTCTTCCCTCGTGAAAGGATGAATTGCTTTTAGCCCAGTATCTACTCCAAGTTTTTCTTGAGTTGCAATTGCTGCCTCTGATGTCGTTATATTTTTATTATTCTCAATAAAATCATGGATTTTTGGATTTGATTCTATCAATGAGATTGCTAAGGGATGATCCATAGCCACAGCACAATATGTTGCACCAAAAATCGTATCAGGCCTTGTTGTAAAAACTCTTAAGGCATCATTATGATCTTTAATTTGAAAATTGAACTCTAATCCCAGAGATTTTCCAATCCAATTTTCCTGCATCAGTTTTACTTGGTTGGGCCAACCATCGAGCTCTTGAATGTTCTCCAAAAGCTTTTCTGCATAATCTGTTATCTTTATAAAATATTGATCTATTTTCTTTATTTCTATTGTTGCTCCAGATCTCCATCCCTTTCCATCAATCACTTGTTCATTGGCTAAAACTGTTTCATCAACGGGGTCCCAATTTACTTCTGATTCCTTTTTATAAATCAGTCCTTGGTCAAAGAGTTTATTAAAAAAAGATTGTTCCCACTTATAGTAGTCAGGTGATGAGGTAGCAAACTCTCTGTTCCAGTCGTAACTGAAGCCCAAACTTTTAAGCTGTCTCCGCATAGCGTCAATATTTTGAATGGTCCATTCTTTTGGGGAAACATTATTTTCAATTGCAGCATTCTCGGCCGGCAAACCAAATGAATCCCAACCCATAGGCTGAAGCACATTAAAACCTTGCATACGCTTAAACCTTGAGATTACATCCCCAATCGTATAATTTCTAACATGACCCATGTGCAATTTTCCAGACGGATATGGAAACATTGAAAGACAATAATATTTAGGTTTTTCACTTTCTGTTGCTGCAAAACTATTCTTTTCATCCCAAAAAGATTGGGCAGCTTTTTCTACTATTTTGGGATTATATGATTCAGTCATTTTCAAACTGCTTCATAAAATTATTTTCAAGATAATTAATATTGTGTTTGTTATCTTGGAATGTTTGATCATTCATTAATGCAATATGTAGAGCGTGATTAGTTTTGATGCCCTCTACAAAAAATTCATCCAGTGCATTTTTCATTCTTTTGATACACGATTTGCGTTTATTTGTTGCAGTAATTATCTTTGCAAGCAAAGAATCATAATATGGTGGCACTGTGTAGCCAGAGTATATATGCGAATCAAATCTTATCCCAAAACCTCCTGGAGGATGCATTTTTGTTATCTTGCCAGGCGATGGAATAAATGTGACAGGATCTTCTGCATTAATCCTGCACTCCATTGCATGACCTTTAAAAGTGATTCGGTTTTGATCAATGACAAAATCCATGCCCAGTGCTACTTTTAGCTGAGCTTTAACAAGGTCAAACATAGTTATCATTTCAGTTACCGGATGTTCAACCTGAATTCTTGTATTCATTTCTATAAAGAAAAACTTCTTATCCTTATAAAGAAATTCAATAGTTCCTGCGCCTTCATATTTTATTGATTCACATAAATTCACGCATGCTGATAATACTTTTTGTGTTTCACCCTCATCAATATCTACAGCTGGCGCTTCTTCAATAATTTTCTGATGTCTTCTTTGCAGGCTACAATCTCTTGTTCCTAAATGGATCGCTTTACCTTTCCCATCACCAAAAATCTGAACTTCAATATGTCTAGGATTTTCAATATATTTTTCTAGGTATAAAGTCTCATTTCCAAAAGCATTTTTTGCTTCTTGTTGAGTAATCGAAATGCCTGAGATTAACTCATTAATATCATTAGCAGCCCTCATTCCTCTTCCTCCTCCACCGGCAGTTGCTTTGATCATTATGGGAAATCCTATTTTCGTAGCTATTTTTTCCAATTCACTCTTACTCTCTGGAAGTTTGTCTTTGTAGCCTGGAACTGTTGGAATTCCAGATTTTTCAGCTATTGTTTTAGCGGTAATCTTATCTCCCATTTTTTTAATAACGGCAGAGGAGGGTCCTATAAATTTAAAACCACTCCCTTCGCATTTTTCAGCAAATTCATGATCTTCGGCGAGGAATCCATATCCAGGATAAATCGCATCAGAGCCGGTAACTTCAGCTGCGGAGAGTATACCCGGGATATAAAGGTAACTTTCAATTGGATTGGATGGACCTATGCAAACTGTTTCGTCAGCAAATCTCAAATGTTTGAGTTCTTGATCGCCACTAGAGTAGACACCAACTGTTTTCAGGCCAACTTCTTTACATGCTCTAAGAGCACGCAATGCAATTTCTCCCCTATTGGCAATTAAAACTTTTTTTGTCATTTAGCTTACTGTAATAAGATTTTGATCGAATTCTACAGGCGTTCCATCTTCTACGTTAATAGATTTAATTGTTCCAGAAAAATCTGATTTGATTTCATTCATCATTTTCATTGCTTCAACAATACAAACAACTTGACCTTTTTCTATATTATCGCCAACCTCGACATACGGGGGCTTGTCAGGAGCTGGTTTTCTATAAAAAGTTCCAACAATTGGAGATTTAATGTTATTACCCGAAGCATTTGAATCGTCAATGCCAATCTCTTCGATTGTTGATTTTACTGCTTGAGTTGCTTGATTTGAAATGTCGTATTCTTCCTTTGGTGAACTTATGCCACCTCTTGCAATTCTCACTGATTCTTCCCCTTCTTTAACCTCAATCTCTCTAAGGTCTGAAGCTTGAAGCATTTCAATTAACTTCTTAATTTTTCTAATATCCATTAGCTACTCCTAAATTTTTTGATTGCTTTATTAATTGCGTCCTCATATCCACTTGTTCCTTTTCCAGAAATTTGTTCAATAGCTATATCTTCAAAATAAGAATGATGCCTGAAAGATTCCCTGCTTTTAATATCAGTTATATGAACTTCATAGAATGGAATATCAACAGCAAGAAATGCATCTCGTATAGCAATACTTGTATGAGTAAAAGCTGCTGGATTAATTATAATGACTCCAATATTCTCAACACCAGCCCTATGTATTTCATTGATAATTTTTTCCTCTGAGTTTGATTGGAAGCAAAGCAGTTCACAATCCTGATCCTCTGCTATTGAACGAAGTTTAGACTGAAGTTCTTTGAGACTTAAATCACCATATTTTTCAGTCTCTCTTGAACCGAGAAGATTAAGGTTTGGACCATTAATAAGTAAAATTTTCATCACTTTTAAAGATTTTTGAAGATTTTAGCAGATTTTTACGTATTTTATAGAAAAATAACTGTAGACTTTATTGGGTAGCAATAAGTATTCTCTTTACAACCTTGATATTCAACATTCATCGAAACTTTTTGATTGTCTAATCTACTTAATAAAGACTCAACATCATATTCGATTTCAACTTTATTATAAATCACTTTTTTTATACCCAAGAAAGGATCATCTTTAACAATCCATTTTATTTTATCAATGTTGATTGGTGAGATTTTATTATCTGATATCAAAGCAAAGGAATCTTTGTACATATAATATCCTGGCTCAATTTCCCATATTAATTTTAAAGTATTATTATTTATCAAATAGTTAAATTTAAATGCTTGTTCAGGTGAAATAACCTCTTCATCACCCAATATGGACTGAATTTTTTCAGTGGCAAAGGCGCTTAATGAAATAAGCATCAAGATAAAAAAAGTGTATTTATTAGATATTTTTTGCATGACTTAATCCTTAAATGATAGAAAAAAATCAAAGCATTTGCATCATTGGTGCCGGAAGTACCGGCATAGCAGCATGTAAGAATTTTCATCAATCAGGCTTAGATTTTATTTGTTACGAAGCAAGCGATCAGATTGGTGGGAACTGGGTCTACAAAAATAAGAACGAAATGTCATCCGCATACAAATCACTGCATATCAATACTTCCAGAGAAAAAATGGAATACTCAGATTTCCCAATGCCTGATTCTTTTCCAGATTTTCCGCATCACAGCGATATTGCTAAGTATTTTAATGATTATGTAGATCATTTTGGCTTTAGAGATAACATCAAATTTAATACATCTGTAGTTTCAGCAATTCTATTAGAGGATGGCTCATGGCAGGTATCTACCAGCGATGGTGTGACAAATATTTATGATAATTTAGTTGTTGCAAATGGCCATCATTGGGATCCTAGATATCCTAATCCAGATTTTAAAGGTAAATTTTCTGGAGAAACCTTGCATTCTCATCATTACCTAGAGCCCCATGACCCAGTTGACTGTGTGGGCAAGAATATTGTCATTGTTGGTGCAGGAAATTCTGCCATGGATATCGCGTGTGAACTAAGTAGAAAAAATACTGCAAACAAAGTTTTTCTTGCTGTTCGCAGCCCTGTTTGGATAACGCCTAAATATTTTGGTTCCACACCCTTGGATAGTTTCCAAAGACATCCATCAATAAAAGCGAATATTTTCCAAAAAGCATTCGAAAAGATTTTTAGTTTTTTAGCTGACTTTATTCTTACACGCAGAGTTATTAAGTATATTGGTAGACCAGAAGATATTGGATTGCCAAAACCTAGTCATAAATTTACACAGGCTCACCCTACAATCTCAAGCGAGATTCAGCTTAGAATCGGTTCAGGCGACCTAATGATAAAACCAAATATAGATAATTTTAATAATAAAACAGTTACATTTGATGATGGATCAAAGGAAGAAATTGACGTTATCATTTATGCCACCGGATATAAGATTTCTTTTCCATTTTTTAGCGATTCTTTTTTGAAAGTAAAGAACAATGATATTGCTTTATATAAAAGAATATTTCATCCTAAATATTCATCACTTTTCTTTCTGGGTTTGGTGCAGCCGCTATGTGCAATGATGCCAATTGCGGATGAGCAATCTAAACTACTTACTAGTTATCTAAAAAATAGATACAAATTACCTTCACAAGAGTTGATGAAGCGGGATGCCGAATCCATTCACAACGAGATGAAGGATTACTATGTGGATTCACCTCGTCACACAATACAAATTAATTGTTTAACCTACACGGATGATCTTAGAGAAGAGTTAAAATTAGGTACCAGGAGGATGTAGTGCTAGCTAATTTTTTTCTAGCGTTATTTTTAGCTATACCTGAACCTATTTTGAGAATTATATTCTTCTATAAAAGAAGGATTATTATTGATAATCAGCGCCTAAATCTTCAGTCCCAAGTTTTTTTAAGTTTTATTGAAAAATCTTTGAAAGCATTGGGAGATGATCCCGTAAAGATAAGAACAGAAAGGGAAAAAAATAATTTAAAAAATCTTTCTGCAAAACCACCCATAAAAGTGTCAACTCAAGATCATAATCTTGTCATAGATGGCCATGAATTAATCCTAAGAGAATACATTCCCGAATCTATTAAAAGCAAAAACTCAATGCTTTATTTTCATGGCGGAGGCTATGTGATAGGCAGTATAAATACTCACCATACCTGGGTGGAATATTTTGCATCTAAGTTGCAGATGAAAATTTATTCCTTAAATTATAGATTGGCGCCCGAATATCCATTCCCTTGCGCACTTGAGGATGCAAATTTTGCTTTTGAATGGATAATGAAGAAGTACAATTATGAGGCTAAAAACATAATATTATGCGGTGATAGTGCTGGCGCTCATCTCGCAGCTTCTCTTTCTAACTACAGATTAGATAATCAATACAAAAGCAGCAAAACACAACTATTAATTTATCCAATGATAGATCCAAGCTGTAGTTCGAAATCACAAGATCTTTTTGCCAATGGTTTCCTATTAACTAAAGAATCAATGTACAGATTTTGGTCTCTATTTAGAGGAAATATCAGTGATGATGAAAATTCATATTTCAACTTAATGCTTCAAGAAGACCTTTCAAATTCTCTAGACACTCTTATAATTACAGCCGGATTTGACCCATTGAGGGATGAGGCAGAAATTTATGCCAAAAAACTTAATCGATCAGGAGTTCGAGTTAGACAATTGCACTATCCAGATTTATTTCACGGATTTGTAAATTTAACTGGATTAAGGGCATGCAAGACTGCCGTTGACGATATGATTGATGAAATGAGAAATTTTTATGAATAAATTACTTTCAGTTTCTAGCTTAGACGTTAAGTTTAATCTTAGAGATTCAGT
>MDTB01006405.1_pt1 | contig 19859 bp, 16 predicted proteins | sample 811161 | NCBI WGS metagenome assembly MDTB01 (sample SAMN05326650, study PRJNA326480) | marine metagenome | isolation source: seawater | place: Mediterranean Sea | collected 2009 | reverse complement strand
GTTGTTTTTTTGAAAATGGCTAAGTCATCCCATTGCTTCTTTTGGGCTGTTGTGTTCTCCTTATTGTCTGTGAAGGCATCAGGAGCCGAGGAACTCTTGGAAAATTATTGCTACTCCTGCCACGACGAGTGGGAACAAGAAGGGGGCTTGCAACTCGATGAACTTGGTCAGATGCCTCTCGAATCCCGATTGGGCATTCTTAATAGGGTGCAGGAGCAACTCTATCTTGGACAAATGCCGCCCAAGAAAAAAAAGAAGCAGCCCACTGAGGCCGAGCGAGTGAAGATGTTGTCGTGGGTTGCGGCTGAGCTCAAGAAGCATGATGCGTCCACTCTTGAGGGGAAATTGCGCTATCCCAATTACGGGAATCATGTGAGTCACGAAAAGCTCTTTAGCGGGGAAATTGTAGCAAAGCCATATACTCCGGCTCGCCGATGGTTGGTAAGTCCCCAGATCTTTATCGAGCGAATCAATGCGGTTTTTGGTCTCGAAGGAGGGTCGCGCCAGCGTTCTTTTTATGGGGTCACGATTCCGGTCATTCTTCCCGACCATTCCGGCGTTCGTTATTACGATACCACCACTCTTGATGGCGGACATCTTCTAATGATGCTCACCAATGCCGACTGGATTTCAGAGAAACAACTTCGCGAGGCGCGAATTAAAAATGGGGAGATAAAATCAAATGAGTTTTTAAACCCGAAGGACAGATGGAGCCCCCGTAGAACTCCCGAAGCTTTTGAGTTAATTGTGACCAAAAAATCCCCTCCAACCGAAGCAGAAATGAGCGCCGCGATCCATACCCAATATCAGTGTGTTTTGCAGCGCGATGCGAATAAGTCCGAGTTGGAGAGACACTTGAAGCTTTTTAAGGAAAGCATTTTTCTCGCGGGTAACACTGAAGGTCTGCGCCAAATGCTGGTGAGTGTTCTCCTAAAGTCCGACTTCATGTACCGTTATGAGTTCGGCGCGGGCGAAGTGGATGGAAAAGGACGGATGAAGCTGTCTCCTCGCGAAGCTAGCTATGCTATTGCCTATGCTCTCAGCGACCGTAATCCTGACGCGGAACTACTCAAGGCGGCGGCGGAAGGCCGGCTCAATACAAAAGAAGACTATCGCCGTGAGGTAAGCCGGATGCTCAAAGATGAAAGTTCCTTTGCAGGGCAGGGTGCTCCGGAAGTTAATGGGAAAGGTCTTAGTTCGCATAAGGTTTCACATCCCAAGATCAATCGTTTCTTCCGCGAGTTTTTTGGTTACCCAAACATGACCAAGGTCTTCAAGGACAGCAAGCGAAGTGGTGGCTTCTATTCGAATGCCGGACGTGGCACGGCAGGAACCTCTGGCCATGTCATTGATGAGGCTGACAAGATTGTTGATCATATTTTAAGAAAGGATCAAAACGTCTTCGAACAACTCCTCACTACGGATGAGTATTTTGTCTACCACACTCGCCCGGACGAGCAAACGGCGGCTATTATTGGTCGATGGCGTGAAGCTTATGACGTGCTTAAAAATGAGCCTTGGCAGAAAGAGCCTGTGCAAGTGAGCTTGAAACACGAAGAGCTCCTCAAAAAAAATCTTGGGTTGAAGGTTCCCCAACAGAAAAAAGGTAAAGGGCGCCATGACAATACGCTCGTTCGCCTTATGGAATATTTCGAGGCCACCTTTGGACGGGGTAGTACACCTTACACTAATCCACCCTGGGCTCATGGATTTCGTCACCAGTACTCTGAAATTTATAATCTCGCCCCTATCCCAGGATCAAGGGGAGGAGATACCGGACAAAAAGGTTGGGACTTTCAGGTTAAACAGCCATTCAAAATTCAGAATCGTAAGGGGATCCTCACTCATCCCGCCTGGCTTCTGGCGCATTCACAAAATACTGAAACTGATCCGGTTCGGAGAGGAAAGTGGATCCGGGAGAAGCTTCTCGCTGGTTACGTCCCGGACGTCCCTATCACGGTAGATGCACAAATTCCTGAGGACCATCATCGGACTCTTCGTGAGCGTCTCGACGAGGTCACTTCACCTCAGGAATGTTGGAAGTGTCATGTCCACATGAACCCTCTTGGTTTGACCTTTGAAATGTTTGACGATTTTGGTCGTTTCCGCACTGCCGAGGCTCTCGAGCATCCTGAAAACTTGATCAAAGTGGGAAATGGGAAAAGCTCAGCTAGCGTCTACAAGACCAAGCCTCTGAACATCTCTGGGGTCCTCAAAGGGACGGGTGACCCGACTCTCGATGGAGAGGTAAAAGATGCCTATGATTTGATTGATCGTCTCGCCAAATCAAGGCGTGTTCGCCAATCGATCATCCGGCATGCTTTCCGCTACTTCATGGGCAGAAATGAACTGCTTTCCGACTCGCAAACTTTGATTGATGCCGAGATCGCTTATGCCAATAATGGTGGTAGTTTTAAAAGTGTCATCATTTCTCTGTTGACCTCTGATTCCTTCATTTACCGGAAAGAAACCTAATCATACCAATGAAAAGCCGAAGAAAGTTTCTGAAACAATCCATGTTGGGCGCTGGCTCATTGGTAATGAATCCAGGTCTCTTTGCGGCCAACGCTAAGGGTAAGGCACCCAAAAGATTTATCTTCATTCACAAAGGTAATGGTTTGTTACCCAATACCCTCGTTCCCTCAACGCTCAAAGGGACGGAGCTTGAGAAGGAGAAACGTAAGGAGGCTTTCGAGGTTTCGTTGAACGATCACGAGCTTCCGGAGTGGATGGGTGCGCTGAGCGAGCACAAGGGGGATATGACGATTCTTCAGGGGCTCTCTGGCAAGATGTGCACTACCGGTCATCACACCTGGCAGTCTTCGCTCGGAGTATACAAGGCAAACGAAAGACTCAGCTCTATCAAGTGGGCCACTGTTGATTTTGAACTCGCCAAGCTTTTCCCATCTTCGCTTGAGCATATTGAGTTAGCTTGTTTTCCGAGTGGCGGCGGTAATTCACGTGGCAATATTAATGGAATTGAGAAGGGCTTTTCGGCACGTGGGCCACAGCAGCCCAACTACGCTTTCGGGTCACCTAAAGTTGCCATCGAGGAGCTGTTCAAATCTGTTTCGGGTGATAAAGAGTCGAAGATTCAGTATCAGCTCGAACGACGCCTTCTGGAGTTTGCAGCCATGGGCGAAGGGGCGATGGCCGAGGAACTTCGTGGTCTTGAGAAAGCGAAGGTGAAGAACTACTCAGACTCGATCGAGAGCATTCGAGAGCGCAATCGTAAAATGGATGCGATGTCGGATGTCATTCGCAAGCACGCGCCACGCCTCGATAACAAATATTTTGCAGACGATCTGAGCACGGTGGACCGCCAAATCGGCCATGCTGAAATTGCCCTTTCGACCCTGATCTCAGGCATGACCAATGTTGTGACTCTGACCGCGGACGAGTTGGGAACGATTTACACGGGGGTCACTGACATTGAGAAAGAAAGCGTGAATCTGCATGACGTAGGTCACGGGAAGCCGGTTGGTAAATTTGAAGCCCTTGAGGTACGCGAGAAGGTTCGCCGTCACCATATGAGCCTAATCGACCGTTTAGTAAGTCGCCTCAAATCGGTCCCCGAGGACGGGGGCACGATGTTCGACAATACGATGCTTCTTTACTTTCCTGACAATGGTGAGACACACCACAGTAAGGGAACAGAGTGGCCGTTTATCGTGATGTCCGGCAAGAATTCTCAACTTGATATTACCGGCAAATACATCCGTCTGCCGCACTATGGTAAGAAAGGCCATAAGACGCTGGGAAATTGGTACACTTCAATCTTGAATGCCTACGGAAGTTCAATCGAGCACTATGGTGCTATTGATACCGGCTTGGCACATATGAATCAGAAGGGCGTTATCGAGTCGTTTCTTGGCTAGGGCGATACGCTGGTGTAGGGTCGTTTTCTTGCGATTGCTGAGACCGTCGTTTCGGTGGGGGCTAGGCCTAGTAGAATTTAGGAGAACTATTGTGTTCCCTGCCATGATTTGTATTTGTATCCAATGCCGACTACCGGGGGCACGAAAAATTCAGGAACTTTAAATCATATCGGAATGGCTTTTCGATAAGAGAGTCACTTAAGGTGCGTAGAATCTCCCATCATGAAACTGACGAATACAAAACAACTGATCTCATTTTGTGCCGCTTTCTCTCTGATCGGAGCAGTTGCCAATGCCAAGAAGCCCGAGGAACAGGCGGGTTACGACAAGTCCAAGGACCTTGGGGTTAAAGCTCCGGATGGAGCGGATACGCCATTCGATGGCACGATGAAGTCGGTCAAAAAGAATTGGGAGATGTGGCCCAAGAGCGACATGGACATCACCTGGAAGATCGTGAAGAGCCCCACTGATGAAAGCAAGGTGCTGATGACCGATGGTGGAAAGAGGTGGGGAACTCATGACCTGGTCACCAAGAAAAAGTATCATGATTTTGAAGGTCACGTGGAGTTCGTCATGATGGGCGCACGTGGTGATGACAAGGCCGGGGGCTATGCCAATAGCGGGGTTTACATGCAAAATCGACACGAGCTGCAGATCGAATCGCCAAAAGGTAAAAACATCGCGGATCCCTATGGTTGGAAGATCGGACCTCACGGGATCGGTGCGGTTTGCATGGAGCATGTCCCCAAGGGCAATGCCTGGCGCCCGAATGGTGAATGGCATTCCTACCATTTCCTTTTCAAGGCTGGCGAGTGGGAAGGCGAAAAGATGAAGGAGCCCGCGCGTCTCACCCTCTGGTGGAACGGCATCAAGGTTCATGATAATGTGCCGGTGAAGCACGCTAATGGTGGCGTGAAAAATGGTCCAAGTGATGAATCCCTCAAGTTACAGGAGCATGGTCAAGACGTGCGTTTCCGTAACATTTGGATTAAACCAATTAAATAGAACGGTCCAAATTTTGATTTTCCCCGCAATGGCTTGGTGCCATTGCGGTTTTTTATGTTTGTGAGCTTTGGTGATTGGACAGACGGGGATTTTTTACAAGCGAGGTTAATCGAGACAATTAGGCGGGTTTTTACGCGTGCCCATGGGCATTATCGTGGGTTTTGGCGATTAACGATTCCGCGATGGGTGCGATGCTTTCATCCGTCACAACTTCGGGTTAGGTAGAAATGTGCCTTCTATCGTACTGCAGCTGGCCCCCAGATTTTTTTCATTACGGCGAAGGCTTTTGGGTCGTGCTCTTTAAGTTCTGCCGCAACGAATGGGTAGAAGTCGTTGCGGTAGAGGTAGGCTTCGGTGGCCTCAGCGAAATATTCCTTATGGTTAGTTGCACCGTAGTGACGGACAATGCGACCGGTGAAAAGTTTAACTCTTTCAAGAATGCCTTTTTTCATCGCGGCATCATAAGATGCGATGATCGTTTGCTCGCCGAATCCGAGAACCTGATCGTGGTAGGCATGAGCCAGTTCATGCAAGATAACCGCAGGGTGCTTGAGCATTTGATCTCGTGAGAAAAGAGCGGAGGCATTGGTAATATGGACTTTTTTCGCAAGACGAGGGTCATAGCCACGATCCTTGAGCCAGCCGGCACCGGGGTGATATTGCATTGCGGTGAGCTCGGGGTGTTTGTTTTCGAGCCAAATTTCCATCTTTTGCATTTTGCTGAGTTGCTCTTTGGGGAGGAGAATACAGATGCGCTGAAGGTGGTTGGCGAGCATCTTGAGGGCTTTCTCTCCTTTTTCAGCATGCTCTCCGTTTTCAAGAAGCGCGGGGTCAACGTGGACGGTCCAGCCTTCGATGTTCTTTTGTACGGGCTCAATCCAGCCGACTCTCTCAGGCCGCGCGTTTTGCTTTTTATCACCAAAGGCGAGCCAGGCGGATGAGCCGAGGATCAAAAGGGGAGTAAAGAGCTTGAAGATTCGTAGCGAGCGAGAAAAAGGGATTATGGATTTCAGAGACATGGAATGATAGTTGGCTTTGAGTCCTTATATTGTCATGCTCCAAGGCATTGCACCAGCTCTAGGAAACCTTTCGACTGAATTTATGAAATACTACACCCTCTCACTCCTCTTCTTGCTCCCTTTGATGGCCCGAGCTGACAAGAAACCGAACATTCTCATGTTATTTGCGGATGATCTCGGCCGGTATGCCTCGGCCTATGCGTCCAAGGCTCAGCCTTCGGCGAACGATATTATTTCGACGCCCACTTTCGACCGGATTGCTGGGGAAGGAGTTCTGGCTACTAACGCTTTTGTTTCGGCCCCTTCTTGCTCGCCGTGCCGGGCGTCTTTAATTTCAGGCCGTCATTTTTTCACCAATGGTTCCTGTTCTCAACTGCATCATCGATGGCACGGATCGGAGGCTTCTGATCCTTGGGCTGAGATTTCGGGTTATGCGGAAATCCTTCAAAAGAATGGATACCATATCGGGCTCACTCATAAGGATCATGTGAAGGGGAAAAAATTTGGGCCGCAGTTTAACAAGGCTGGGCGCAAGGTGAATGGATTTTCGCAATATGTCAGCAAGGGCGGCAAAATCACAAAACGAAAGGAAGACCTTTATGAGGAGTGCCGGTCAAATTTCCGAAGCTTTCTCGAGAAGCGAGATAAGGATCAGCCCTTTATGTATCATTTCCATCCGACGAATCCACATCGGTCCTGGACGAGGGGTTCGGGGAAGAATCTTTGGGGGCTCGATCCTGAAAAATTGAAGGGGAGAATGCCTCCATTCCTTCCCGACGTTCCAGTGGTGCGTGAAGATCTAGCTGACTACCTTGGCGAGGCGATGGCATTTGACGAGTGCTGCCGGATTCTCCTTGAGGAACTCAAAGCGACCGGGGAATACGAAAATACCTTGATTGTGATTTCGGGTGATCATGGCGCGCCTGGTTTTCCGCGTGGGAAAACGAATTGTTATGACTTTGGAGCACGGGTTCTTTTTGCGGCGCGTTGGCCTGGTCACATTCAACCCGCCCAGATTTTGAAGAAGCCGATTTCGTTGATTGATCTCGCTCCGACTTTCTTAGCGGCCGCAGGGCTAAAGAAGGCGGACACGATGCACGGCGAAAATCTTCTTCCAGCGTTGGGCTCCGGAGATCATTCCGGTCTCCGTTCTTGGGCCTTAATTGGGCGAGAGGTTCATGTTGAGACCGCGCGTGACCGTCAACTCCCTTATTCGATGCGCTCTATCCGGACGGCGGACCATCTTTACATCATTAACTTCACTCCTGACCGTGCTCCGATGGGTGATTTGCTGGCGCTTGAAAAGGGCCCGATGACTTTCAACGAGCTTGCGGGAAAAACCCGCCTTACTTATGCCGACGTGGATGCTGGTCCGACTAAAGCTTGGATGATTTTAAACCAGAATAAGCCCGAGTTCAAATATCATTGGAATCTTGGCTTCGGCGCCCGTCCGGGGGAGGAGCTTTATGATCTGAAGAGCGATGCTCATCAGGTCAAGAACTTGGCAGATGATACGAAATATAAAGCAGTGAAAGCCAAGTTACGTGCTCAGCTCATGGCCGAATTAAAAGAGCACAATGACCCGCGTTTGAATGGCGACCAATTCGACTACCCGCCTTATTGCGCAGAGGGGTTGGAGAAGAAGTGATCAGAGTTTTTTGCGAGAATCCGATTAGGCAGTTTCAGGCATGAATGTCGGCATGGTAACTCCGCGAGGTGCTTTCGCTTCGCCGAGAACTTGGCTAAGGTGGATTTCGCAATTTCGAGCCCCTAGTTTGTAGAGGTTTTGAATCAATTCTGTTTCACTTGCTGGGACAAGGAAAAGTGGGGTTTCGGGGCCAAAAGTAGAAAGCTGTGCGATGATAAGCGCAAGAGCGGCTTTTTGATCTAGCATGACGCCCGGGCCAAGCATGCGGCTGCCAGGGTGATTTATCGAAAATAAGAATCCTGTGATTTCGCCGTCAGCTTCAAAAACAAATCCTCGCCAAGCTGAAGAATTTTCATTGAGAAAATACCGCCAGTCTTTTTCCCGGGAGATCGCGCTGACTTGGTCTTCGAGTGCGAGGATGGCGGGAAGGTCCGCAAGCTTTGCAGCACGGACGTTTGAGGGGACAGCAGGCAAAACGGCCTCAGCCGGAACAATCATGTCCTGATAGATTACGAGAGGCCGGAATTTTGCCCGCGTATAGAGCGAGTAGGAATCGAGATTTAAAGCGCTTGAAACCAGGCGGACGGGTTTTTTTCCAGCCCGTTTTATGATCTCTTGCAAGAGGGTCCGCGCGACGCCCTGTCCAGCAAACTTTGGATCGGCATTCATGATTCCAACCGAGAAATGGGTTTCCCGTGGGTGGTAAAAGCAGGATCCCGCAAGCGCCCCATCGATTTCTGCGATTAGACAGCACCCAGGATCTAGAGTTTCGTAGACCTCAGGGAAGATTCGGCAGATCAAGGGATCGCTGCCGCCAAAACAGTCTCGGTTTAGGTTTTGTTGATACCAGTTGTTCGTAGAATTAAAAATGAGATGAGCCAATTGATCCCACTCGGTAGTTTGAAGGTTTCGAATCTTCACAGCTTTTTAATAGCGGATTTACAGCTTCAGCAGCAGATAAATTAAAGAAAATTCTGTAGGCTACCATCGCTTACATTGTTGTTAAGTTGTCTTTTTACTTTGCGATGAAGCATGACAATCCTTCAACGACGGTTAGATTGAAAGAGTTCCGATACTAATGAGTGACGCTATCAAAAGACTTCTTGTTCTCAGCCTCGTTTTTGTGGCCGCCTTTCTTTCGGTTCACGTTTTCCGCGCTTGGCGCGATGGGCAACCCATTTTTGGGTTTGGTAGCAAGGAGTCCGACCAGCAGTTTACTCCTGAATATGCGACCTTACAAAGTAAGTCCGCCATTGATCCTAGCCTCGTGCCAGGTCTAATCCGAGCCAATGACGAAATGGTGGAAATTGTCGACCGAGTAACACCAGCCGTGGTCAGTATCGATACCGAAATTCTGAAGCGTGAGCGTGTCATTGATCGCTATCGCGGGCGGATTTACGAACGCGACCGCGTCACGCCGGGTCTCGGGTCCGGTGTGATTGTCTCGAAAGAGGGACATGTGATTACGAATCATCATGTTATTGAAGGTCACCAAAAAATAAGAGTGACTCTGCACGATGGCAGGTCACTCCCAGCCACCTTGATCAATTCTGATAAGCTCCTAGATATCGCGGTGTTGCGAATCAAGAGTGGCGACCCTGATGAAAAATTCTATGCTCTGAAATTTGGTAATTCCGATGCCGTACGTGTCGGGCAGCTTGCCATTGCGGTTGGAAACCCCTTCGGGCTTGGGGAATCGGTGACGGTCGGGCGTATCTCGGCGAGAGATCGTTCTCTATCGGATAATCAGCGTGATCTTTTCCAAACAGATGCTGCTATCAATCCTGGGAATTCCGGGGGCCCGCTGCTCAATCATCTAGGTGAGATAATCGCGATCAATGTCTCAATTTACACTGAGGACCAAGAAAATCCTGGTTTTCAAGGGATTGGGTTTTCTATCCCTGCTAATGATGTTATGCGGACTCTGGAGTATATTCTTGATAAAGGTCGTCCCATTCACGGCTATCTTGGGTTGGCGACTCGCGATTTAAAACAACACGTCGCTAGCGATCTAAACTTCTCTGGCCAAGGGGTCTTTGTGTCCGGCGTAACCCCAAATTCTCCAGCCTCGAAAGCTGGTTTGGAGCCCTATGACATCATTCTAGCTTTTCAAGGAGAGGGTGTGACCAACGCCCGTGGGTTACTCAATCGAATCCGACGTTCGCAAGTGGGCTCCGATACTGATATCAGCGTTTGGCGAAAGGATAAGGTGATCAATTTGAAAGCGACGGTCGGGGAGGCTAATCCATTTGAGCAGGGACAACAGATAGCCGAGAATGCACGGTTGGCGTCAGATCGGGCAATTCTTAATGCCATAGGAATTGCAGTCAGGGACCTTCCCTCGGCTTATCAACATCAGGGGGGGGTCTTGGTCCAACAGGTTGCCTCTGGAAGCCTAGCAGATCAAAAGGGAGTCCGCGCCAACGACTATATTCTTGAATTCAACGGTCAGCGAATTAGTGATAGTCAGCAATTTTATTTCAATCTGGTGTCAGGAGCCGCTGTGACAGAGACTACCTTACGTATTCGTCGTAATAATCAACCATGGCGAAACGTTACCTTTCCAAGGATTCCAAGAATTAAAGAGCCGACTGATTAACTACCCCCTTTTGCAATGAGCACCTACGACTCCCCTGAACCTCGTTCAAATTTTGGTTTATTTGTCTTTTTGGCTATTGTAGCTGCCGCTCTTATAGGAATTGGATCTTATCTTTTTCGGTCGAGTCAGCCGGATGAGCCGGATGAGCCGGCTGAGCTGGCTGAGCTGGCTGCCACCAAGCCTCCTTCGCCTGAAAACCCGGAGATTAAAAAGGTTTCCGAGAAAGTAGAGCCAAGACCATTTGATCCTTTCAATGCGGAACCCGAACCCGAGCCTGATCCGGTTGATACGGTGGCGCCGCCGCCGCCAGAGCAAATTTTGGTTGATGCCGGAATGGGCGCAGCCGAGCTTAAGCCCGAGGTTCTTCTCGAGAAGATCGGAAGATCTCTCGAGGAATCTGATTTGGTAAAAGCGAGCATGCTGATTGGCCGAAGGGCTCTGGATGAATCCCAGCTTGAAGGACTGCGTAAATTAGCAGCAATTGGAGATTTCCGGCTCAGTTCGATGGATCCGGTCATGGAAATCGGAGAACTAGAAGCAAATCGCAAGTCTCGCTGGGCTTTAAATTTTGAAGGCGAAAAAGGGGCTCGAATTTACTTTGACTTGCTCCGAGGGAAAACTGGGGGCTGGGGAGTCGAAAAGATGAAGCTTTTTGATCAGGAAGCTGCCGGAAGGGCTATCTTTGTCGATTCACTCGGGATTACAGATGCTTTTCTTCGCGCGGTGTTGGAGCAGAATTTTGATGACGCCAAATCGCTTGTAGACCCCGAATCTGTTTCAGATGCTAAGATTGCAGGGCTTTGTATTATCTTTGAAGAGGCCAAATATCGACTCCGGACACAGAAGCCGCTACGGGCCATGTTTAATCGTGAACTGACTGCGGGTTTTATTGCGCATGTTGAAGATGAGACTGGTGAAAAGGCCGCTGATTTTGGCCTTAATGTGCAGCGGAAGACGATCGATCAACCATGGCAGGTGACCGAGGTGAATCTGGATTCACTCCTCGCTGATTACGCGGATCGTGTGGCTGGAGGTGATGTGCATTACACCCCTCTTATCAAGAACCCGACCGGCGGGGATACTTTGATTCTCTATTTCGGGTTTGATGAGGATGTTCTTACTCCAAGAACCGAGCGTCAGCTTGATATAGTAGCCGGGCTTTTGAAAACCGATCCTGACAAAGAGCTTACTCTCTCTGGTCACACGGATTCATTGGGAACTGATCAATATAACGATAAGCTCTCAGAGCGTCGCGCAGGGGCAGTCGAAAAATATCTCCTTAGGCTTGGAGTTCCCCGGATGCAGATTGTGGCCTTAGCGGAGGGCGAGGCGAAGCCTCGACGACCGAATTCCACTGCCGATGGCGAGGATAATCCCTCCGGTCGGCGCGCAAATCGGCGAACTGAGATCTACTTGGATTTTTAGTACTTTGAGGGCCGCCGTAAGCTTTCCTGAAGATTATACTCTGCCTTCGGCTAATCGGTGAGTTTTGACGCAAGTTTGTTAGCCAGCTCTGGATTCTCTTTAGCGATGTTTCTAGTTTCTCTTTCCGGTGACATGTGGTCGTAGAGTTCAAGGTGCCCCTTACGGTGTTTAATGAGTCGGTGGGTTGCGGTGCGGATCGTATTGGCTTTCCCATTATAGGAGATCGCAGTATCATCGGAGGCCGCTTTTGGATCCTCGAGGATAGGGAGGAGACTGGAACCGTCTAGGAAGTCGGGTTTTTTAAGATCGACGAGGTCGCAAAGGGTTGGGAAGAGATCGATAGTTTCAACGATAGAATTTGTGATTACACCGGGTTTTTGAATGACAGGGTCTACGATGATAAGGGGGGAGCGCAGGGATTCCTCAAAGAGGGAGTGCTTCCCCCAAATGGCGTGTTCGCCGAGGTGCCAGCCATGGTCGCCCCAGACGACAATGAGGGTATTTTTACCGAGTCCGAGTTTGTTGAGGTGATTGATAATTTTACCAACTTGGGCATCTGCGTAGCTTACACAGGCAGCATAGTGTTTACGGACTGCGAGGGCAAAGGCGGGATCCGTATTAGGATTTTTCCCCCAGCGGTTGTATTTCATGAATTCGCCAGAGCCGTGCCAGGTTGTTTGGCCTTCGGGCTTCTTGGGATGTGGGATAGGAGGGAGCTTGGCATCGTGGTAGTGCTCCATATATTTGGCGGGTGCGCCAAAGGGGAGGTGGGGCCGGAGGATACCAGTGGCGAGGAAGAATGGTTTATCGTCTTTTTTAAGTAGGTCGAGTTGGTTGAGGGTTTCATGGATGGCAGGGCCATCGGGGTAGATTTCATCGGGGCCTGCGGTGGATTGAAAGAGGTCCATATCTTTGGCGTTTTTACGGATCTCGCCGTTGGCGAGGCCATGCATCCAGCCGCGCGGGTGTTGCCATTTGCCCGAGGGGAGAAGGTGTCGATCCCAAGATTGGGGCATTTCGGGTTTGGAATCGTCGTCCCAGTCTTTGCCGCCGCGTCCGCCTGGGTGGTGGCTGACTTTGCCGACTGAAACAGTGGTGTAGCCGTTTTCACGAAGGTAGGCGGGGAGAGATGGGTTTTTGATTTTGTTAGCGCGGGCGAAGAGTGCTCCGTTTCCTCCGGGGCCATAGGTGCCGGTTAGAAGTGCGTAGCGCGAGGCTCCGCAAGTCGGGGCTTGCACGTAGTGGCGGGTGAAGGCTCGGCCGCGTTTAGACAGGGCGTCAATGTTTGGGGAATGAATATAGTCGACTCCGAAGCTTTTGAGTTCCGGGCGGAGGTCATCGATACAAATAAGCAGGATATTTTTCTCAGCAAAGGTTTTGCCCACTAAGACAAAAAGAACGAGGAGGATTCTCATGAGAAGAAATGTTATGAAAGCAATCAGGCAACGTCACTTTGAAATCTTAATTCTAATTTTTTTTATCCGAAGGATCGAGAATCATTTCGCGAACTTCGAAGATTTCGTTGGTGAAGGTTGTCGTTGTTGGGGTGTTGAGCCTTGCCAGCGAGGGTTCCGAGAAAGAGGACGAGGATCAGAAGGTGAGGCATGGCGGACGTGTTAGCCCCGTGAAGAATAAGATACAAATTGAAGACAGGAGACGGGGAAATTTAATCCACGTTTTCTAGTGAATAGTCGATATTTCTGGCATGATTGTGCTCATGGGGAAAATACTAACTTCTGAAGAGGTGGCGCGGGGCTTGGAGGCACTAGATTCATGGGAAATTGTGGAGAGCGAGTTGATAAAAGTTTTCAAGTTTGGTGATTATTTGGAGGGAATTGAGTTTGCGGGACAATGCGGGAAGATCGCGGAGGAGATGAACCATCATCCAGATTTGTTGATTCAATGGCGCAAGGTCACGGTTTCGATTTCGACGCACTCGGCGGGTGGATTGACGGCTCTGGATTTTGAGTTTGCGAACAAGATTGAGGGGTAAACTTTCAATATTAGGATTTTGAGGGTGAGCGCTTGGAGTTTGTTTTAAAATTCATGTTGTCTAGAGCTGGAGCATTTCGAAGGTGGCAATTCCGTTGTTAACGGCGTGCATCCAGACGGGGATCCAGAGGTTTCCTGTTTTTTCGCGAGCAAGTCCGAGAATTAGGCCGAGGCAAAAAATGTAAGCGATGATGACGGGGGGATATTGAAGATGAAGAATAGCCCAAAAGAAGGAGGTCAGGCCGAGGGTTCCCCAGAGGCCGAGCTTAGATGCTCGCCAGCCCCGCCAGAGAGCCCCGCGAAACATAAATTCCTCAACAAGTGGGGCTCCGATAGCGACACCAAGAAATAAAAGGATTGGGAATTGGGTTGTGTTTGCCATGGTCACCATGGATTCATCTGGGCCATCGACTCCAAGAAAGGGGGCGAGAAGTCCAAAAAAAAGAGAGCAGGCAATTGTGATGGCAGCCCAAAATGGCCAGTGCCACCATTTGACAGGGTGATTGCCTAAATATTCCCAACCGGTGTAATTTGGCCGAATTTTTCCGAGCATCCAGCAAAGTGGGCACACGAAAAACAAGGAAATGAAAGTGAGGGTTCCAGCGATATCCCCATCGAAAGCGAGTGCGAGTAAATCACTGTCGTCAGTGCTCATGTTGTCCAAGAGCCCCCGGTGAAAAGCAGCGATGATTATGCCAATGCTAACCACGAATTGCCATATTAAGAAAATGACGACTGCCCAGAGTAAGGTCCACCAACCATTCCAAGGAGTTTTTGTAGCTTCTGGCAAAGGGGGTGGGGTGACGACAGGAGTTGGGGGTTGGTAGGGATCTTCCGTCATAGGTGGTTGGAGGGTGTAGGATGGCCAGTGGTCGCGTAAGAGCAAATACCGATTTGTAAAGCGAGTTGTGAAAAACGGTTGGCGTTTTTGAGAAGGGTGGGCAAGGGTTTGGCATGCTTCGAGTGAATGGAGAATTGGTCGATCAGGAATTGGTGGAAGAAACCTTTCACCGGGTGAAGACGGCTGAAGAGCAAAGAGTTCAAGTTTCGTGCTGCGAGCGTGATCCCGAATTTTATGAGCAGGCTGAGCAGGAGGTGGCGGATTCTATCCTGATTGCGCAGGAAGCTGAGAAACGATTTGAAGAGATCCCGGAGGAAGAGGTGACGCCGAAGCTGAAGGAAATGATCGATGTTTATCGCGAGCATGGGGCATCGTGGGACATGTTGGATGCGCAGCGCGATATGATGCGTCATGAAATTTCGGCTTCGCTTCGGATGGACAAATTGATTTCTGACTTACTTGGTGATGACAATGTGGTGAGCGAGGAAGAAGTAAGGGCTTTCTACGATGAGAATCGGAAAGAATACCAGACTCCGGCCGAAGCGCGTAGTTTGCACCTGATGAAGACCTTAAACGAGGAGACAACGTCGGACGAAGTGTTCTCGAAACTTTGCGTCGTGCGTGAAGAAATTTTAGAGGGTGGCGATTTTGAGGAAATAGCAAAGCGTGAGACCGAAAAGTCGACGGGTGAATTGGATCTAGGGTGGATTTCTCTGGATCGGCCCACAAACCCTTTTGAGGCAACTTTATTTTCGATGCGTGATGGCGAGGTATCACCGGTGATTGTCTACGAGCACGCAATGCATTTGGTGAAGGTTGTCGAGTTGAAGCCAGAGCAGGTGGTGCCTTTTGAAGAGGTAAAGGAGGAGCTTGAGAATCGGGCGCTGGCCCGAAAGCGAAGGGATGCCCTTCAGTCACTAGCAGTGGAGCTTCGCAAAGATGCGGTGATAGAAAAGATCGACACCACTAACGAAGATGAAGATTAATATCTCATGAACTTTCGTCGCGTAATTTATCCTGCTCTTCCAGTTGTTTCGATAGGGGCAGCTTCCTCGCAGGAGGCTCTTCGTTATCGTTATCAATTTTATGACGAAGACGCCGGGCGAATCGACGTTGAGTCCCATTATTTGGATTACCAATTTTCGTGGGGAGAGTGGGGAGAGACTTCAGCAAGTTTACGTCTGGCAGTCGACAGCTTGACTGGGATGACCCCAACAGGAACGCATGCGGCGGGCGACCCAGAAGATTGGCTTTTTCAGACAATTACGGACGAGCGCCGAGTCGGGGTTGCGACTATTGAACACGAAGTCAACGACTATACCTTATCTTTTGAATATGCTCACAGTAAAGAGACCGACTATCGTTCCAATGCCGTGACGGGTAAAGTAAGTCGCCAATTTAATCAGAATAATACGACGGTGACGGCGGGCGCCGCCTTTGCCTTTGACGAAGTTTTGGCGACTCCATTCACCAATAACTTTGAGGATCAGGATAAGGATACGGTCGATCTTAATATTGGGATTTCGCAAATCCTAAGTCGCAATACGCTTTTTGACCTCAACTTGGGCTATGGCCGCAACACAGGATATCTTGGAGATCCTTATCGCCGGATTTCCCAGATCCGGACAGTCGTGATTGATGGGATCTTTGGGCCTCGTGAGGTGACTGACACATTTGATTATGCTGAGAACCGTCCCGACGAACTAGATCGTTTCGTAACCAAGGCGAGTGTCAGGCATTACTTCCAGGAGGCCAATGCGGCGTTGAAATGCTCTTATCGTTTCTTCGCAAATACGAATAGCCTGGAGGGACATACCGTTGAGCTGAAGTGGATTCAGGAGATCAATCAGCAGTTAAGTCTCACTCCATATGTGCGGTATTACCGGCAAAGTGAGGCGGATTTTTATTACACTTCTCTTACGGGAACGGGGATCGATGGGACTGATCGGATCGACGGGAGCGGTCCGAATTACTCATCGGATTATCGCCTCTCCAAGTTGGAGGCGCTCACATACGGGGTGAGGGTCGCTTGGGAGCCGATTTATGATATGACGCTTGATCTGCAGTGGGAGCGGTATGAGATGGATGGCTTAAATTCGCAAACTCCTGCATCCTTTTTTCCCTCCGCACATGTTCTCTCGCTTGGAGCACAGTTCCGTTTCTGATCAAAAGATGAATACAAATATGACCAGCGGGCTTTTTAAGCTTAAGTTCAAGGCGCTGGGAACGGTGTGCGAGGTCCAATTTCGGGCACCATCGGTTGAGATTGCGAAAGAGTTTCGCAAATCGGCATTGGGATGGCTTCGGGATTTTGAGGAGCGGTGGTCACGGTTTAAGCCAACTAGTCTGCTGTGCCGGATCAATGCAGCAGCTGGACGTTCCGGGGTCGAGGTTTCAAAAACTGACGAGGAAATTTTAAAGCTCTGCGAGCATACCTTTCAAATTTCAAAGGGTTTAAATGATCCTACGTCATTGCCGCTTACGAATTTGTGGGACCAAGCCGGAAGAGAGAATCGAATACCTTCAAGTCGGGAAATTGAGGAAGCAAAAAATTTGATTTCCTGGCCTACAGTTGAGTGGGGGAACGGAAGGGTCTTCCTGCCTGAAAAAGGAATGGCACTAGAGATTGGAGGATTTGGAAAGGAATATGCGGTGGATCATCTTATCGGTTTTGCGAAACGTTTGGGGATTGTGGATTGCTTGGTCGATCTGGGGCGCGATGTAGCAGCGCTTGGTCAGCCGCCAAACGGACCGGTTTGGGTGGTTGGGATTGAGGACGCAAAAGAGGAAGAAGTGGTGGCGTTTCGCTTGGCAGTGAGCGGAAAAGGTTTGGCGACCTCAGGGAATGGACGGAGGTATAGAATGATCAAGGGAAAGAAGTTTGGCCACATCATCGATCCGAGAAGTGGTTGGCCAACCGAGAATGATCTCCTGACTGCCTCTTGCTTGGCAGATGACTGTTTGACAGCAGGCATTTTATCGACGAATGCTTGTATTGTCGGCGAAAAAAAAGGACTAGAAGATATCGAGCGCAGCTTTGGTGTCGATGCCGTCCTTCAAACGACCAATAATAATATTCACAGCTCCAATATTCATCGATATGTCCTTGGCTCTTAAAATATTTGCAGCGCTTGCCTTTTTCTTGCCCTCCTGCACCGTGGTGTCAACGCCAGAGGAGCGAAGTAACCTAGCCACAAAGGTGATGTCGCCGGAGCGCGATCCTCTTGGTGAAGCGATGGCCGATCACATGTATTTTTCCCGTGAGGCTTCTCAGGGAGGAAATGGAATTGGCGGAGGGGGTTGTGGCTGCAACTAGATTTTAAGAAGGATGAATTATCGAATTGCATACGAACGCGCGGTTAACGTCACAGCGAGTGGACTGGCCATGGTGGTCCAACGCCTTCCATTAATTAAGAATCTCACTCCGATATTTGGGGCGACTGGAGGGAGTCACTTCGCCGCCCCTTTGGCAGTGACTTTCGTTGGGACACACGCTTTATCCGGCCAGTCGATCATGCTTCAACAAACTAATACAATTGAACCGACAGATGTCGTCGAGGTTGAGCTGGGAGAGGCGTTTCAGTGGGAGTTCAAGTCAACCCGATATAACATATTGTCGTTTGGTATAGTAAACGATAGCGGCACCGAGCAATTGCCCTCCGGAATCGTTGCTATTGGACCGCAAAGCGGGATCGGAACAATTGGAGGAATCCCAGAAGAGGCGGGCACGTTCACTCTCACGATCACTGGTTACAGAGGAGATAACCAAAGAAGTAGCCAGACGGCTCCTTTTGATTTGACCCTTATTGTTGAAGATCCGGTTGAAAGCCCCTTCAAGGTTTTCATGTCGGACTATTTTTCGGCAGAGGAATTGGCTAATCCTGCGATCACTGGTCCGGCAGCCGACCCTGACCTCGACGGGATCGATAACACAATGGAGTTCGTGCTAGATCTGAATCCTTTGGCTTCTGATTCCATACCGGGTGCAATTGGATTGGATTCTAACGATCCTCAAATGCTTCGTTACGAAATTCCTCTTAATGGATTCGCGACCGAAACTACGGTTGGTTTTGAAGAGTCGACGAGCCTTGAGGGTAGTTGGCAACCCGCGTCGGGTGGAGTAGTTGAACGAACTGATACGATGATTGTTCTGACCGCTCCTCTAGCAGGTAAAAAATTCTATCGGCTCAAGGTAATCGTCGAAGAGTGATTGCTACTTCGCGGCTTTTTCGAAGGCGCTCGCGATGAGTTTTTCAAAGTCAGCTTTGGTCTTCTTTAGGTCAGCCTCTTTGCCGAGCATTTTAAGAAAAACATCGCCGGAAGGGTGAGGGATGATTGCTCCTATGAGCATATATTCGGGTGTGGCGGTTTTGTTACGGGCCATCATTGGACCGACCATATAGGTGCCAGTCATTGTAACGACGGTGAGCTTCTGGTCGCCGAAGGTTTTGTTTTCCGGCAAGACTTTTGCTTCACCGTTTTCGAACTGGCGTTTCCAACGTTGAATGTTGGCCTCAACCCCACCTCCTTGGCCCTCGCCGAAGTGGTAGAATTTGAGAAGGGGTCCGTCCTTTTTGCTGTGGTTGAGAGCGGCTTTGACCATGTGACTTGAGGTTTTGCCAATGACCCAAGATTTCTCCGGCTTGAAGGTGAAATTACCAACTTTAAAGGAATCTTGCGCAGAAAGAGCAGAAAGAGCAGAGAGAGAGACAGCTAAGATAGTGGCAATAATCTTCATACCGAAAGTTAAGCGAAGATTTTTGGATGTGCCACGGTTATTATTCGGGGTTTGGGACGAGGGTTTCTGCGATCTTTGGGAGCCATTCGACCGCTTTTTTTCCAGCGGTATTCATGGTGATGAGGTATCCTTGCTTCTCGATGAGGTTGAGCTGTGCTCGCGCATACCACATCGTGTTTGAGCCGTCGTGTTGAAGTCGGACAACTTGGCCGTTTTCAAGTTTCACCCCCCAGCCTAGACCGTAGTTGGATCGGATTGGAGTGTGGAGTTTTTGGTAACTATTTTGAGTCAGGAGTTTGCCATTTCCGTGGTGCCCCTTGATTTGATCCTGACAAAAAAGAACCCAGTCGGAGAGGGAGAGATGAAGGCCACCAGCGGGACCATACATGGGCGGGTTGTCGTGGTTCATCGGTTTGCCTTTCCAATGACCATGAATGGCGGTTGCGCCTTTCGGTGGTCCGAAGCCCACGCTTTTGATGCCAAGCGGCTTAAAGAGATATTCCTGAATCGATTTTTCCCATGTGGTATCGAGAAGTTTCTCAATGACTGCTCCGGCGATGATATAGCCAAAGTTCGAATATAAGAATCCTCCGGTTGGTTTTTGAGCTAGGCCTCGGATCGTAACTTCGAGTCGGGAGAGCTTCTTTTGAATGCCTTTCGGATTGGCAGGTAAGCCAGCTGTGTGCGAAAGAAGTTGAATGATGTTTGTCTTCC
>MDTB01059285.1_pt1 | contig 19862 bp, 11 predicted proteins | sample 811161 | NCBI WGS metagenome assembly MDTB01 (sample SAMN05326650, study PRJNA326480) | marine metagenome | isolation source: seawater | place: Mediterranean Sea | collected 2009 | reverse complement strand
TCACAAAGCTCTTGAACATGAAACATAGAGTGGCTGCAAAAAATTAATGTTTTGCTTTGCTCTTTAAATTCATTCATATGCTGTACGCACTTTTTTTGAAAAGTAAGATCGCCAACCGATAAGGCCTCATCAATAATAAGTATGTCTGGTCTGATCATGGTGGCGATAGAAAATGCGAGCCGCACATACATTCCTGACGAGTAGGTTTTTACTGGACGATCTATAACCTCTCTCAATTCCGAAAACTCTATAATATGATTTTCGAGCTCAAATATATCTTTCGTTGGGACGCCCAATAGAGATGCATTGAGGTGAATATTTTTCCTCCCACTGAATTCTGGATGAAACCCAGCGCCAAGTTCCAGTAAAGCGGCGACTTGTCCTGACATTTCAAATTGGCCACTCGATGCTTGTAAAGTACCGGCAAGTATTTTTAATAAGGTAGATTTGCCAGCACCATTTATGCCTACAATACCTAAGCTTTCTTTATCCTCCACAGCAAAAGATATGTCGCTTAACACGCTAAACAATTCGTGTTTTTGCCTACGTAAAAGTATTTCTGCCAATCTGTCTTGAGGTCGTTTGTAGATTTTAAACTGCTTGGAGATGCTCTTTACGATTATTCGCGACATAATTTTACCTGAAAGTTAGAGTACGTCGCCAAAGGCATGTTTTAATTTCAAGAAAAACCAACCTCCGAAGACGTAAGTGCAAAACGATATCGGGGTAATGATTAGGAGGTTCAGATAGGGTATCTCGCCCAATAAAATAATCCCTCGGTAGAGGGATACGAAGCTATGCATTGGGTTAAAAAGGAAAAAGCTTCTGATAGTTTCATTTTCAATTAGAGAAATTGGATAAATTATTGGGGTAAGAAAGAACCAGATGGTTATGCAGAGAGAAATCAACTGATTTAGGTCCCTTAAAAATACACTTAGTGCCGATATGATAGATACGAGGCCCATGGTGAATAAAAACTGCATAACATAGATTACTGGTATCCAAAGCCACAGTGCGGAAAAATAGCCTTGTAATGCTAGATAAATTAAGAGTAGACCAAACCCAATTATGTGAGTCATGTAGGGAACTAAGGTGCATACTACAGGCAAGATTTGCACTGGAAATTTAACTTTGGTTATCAGACCTGCTTTTTCTATCAGAAGGTTAGTGGACTTTCCCAGAGATTCAGCTAGCGCGAACCAGGGCAAATATCCAAGCATCATAAATAAGACAAATTCGGTTTCTTGAAACTCCGGCAAAGCTCGTAGTTGAAAAACGTAACCAAAAACAAAGCTGTATATAGCTATATTTGCGACGGGAGTGAGAAATAACCAAAGAAAGCCTGCTATTGAGCCAGTATATTGGGCAGAAAAATCTTGTTTAGTAAAATTGTTTAATAGCCGGTAGCTTTCGACAGGAGTGCTTAACCACTGGCGTGAAAGTGCGAACAAAATAATCTTCCTCAGGTTCTCATTTAAACCAGCAAAAGTTTTTAGACATTGCCACTAATTTAAGCATGAAATAGGCGAAAAAACTAAAAATGACATTGACTACTCATTATACTCTCACCTGGTTATATTTAACTAAAATATAGGGCCCCAAGATTATATGTTTAACCAAGAAGATGTCTTGATTCCATTCAATACCTCGCCTCTTCCCTCTGGTCCCTGGCTAGTTTTTGCCCCACATGCAGACGACGAAACTTTTGGAATGGGGGGCACCCTTTTGAAGGCAAAGCAACAAGGCATTGAAACCCACCTTGTAGTCCTTACCGATGGGTCGCTTGGGGGAGACATAGATAATTTAACAGAGATTAGGAAAGCAGAGGTGGAACGTGCATCGAAGCTTCTAGGTATTAGATCTTTGCATTGTTGGTCAGAACCCGATCGATCTCTTCATCTTAGCAGTGAAGTTATAAGGAAAACCTCCGAAATTATTTCAAATATTTCCCCAGCATCAGTATTTTTCCCGGGGGTGCTAGAAATACACCCAGATCACAGAGCCACTGCTTACATCGTTTGGGATTCTTTGCGGGAACTTCGGGCAGAGGGTGTCACTCCAGAACCATTTTCCTACGAGATCGGCGTTCAAAACCCTATCAATTTATTGATTAACGTTACAGATCAGCGAGAAAATAAAAACCTAGTAATGCAAGTTTATAAAAGTCAGAATGAAGAAAATAATTATCCGGAGCTCGTTACCGCTCTTGATAAAGGGCGAACATTCTCTTTGCCCAAAGAAGTTCAATACGCGGAAGGGTTTTTCCGTTTTAAGGCAAGTGATTTAGAGGTTTCGCTTGAGGAGATGACACATCGAATCGTAGAACTTTATCAACGGCGCCCTGAATTGGTGAAAAACACCTGATTCAGTGAATAGATATGCTTGCTCCTGATGCCATGCTGTCAACCTGAGTTATCCAGCTTGGCCAAATTGAAACTTGCCATTCTGCCCTCACCCAAAGATCATAAACAATTTGCAACCACTGTCTTAGTTGATTGTGACTCAGAGCTAAAGAGTAGCTGCAGTTGGGTTCCTTAAAAATCAGAACAACGCCTGCTGAACCAGAACTGATATCGACTTCTTGGATAAGAAAGTTCGGAGTAACATCTTCTATAAAGACTGCTTCTTCGTGTCGAAGATCTCGCTTGACCTCCTTCGTGAATTTTGGTGGCGCACGATTAGTTTGATGGTCTTGTTGACTGTTAAAAATTTCTCCTGTTTGCTTTTTTAACGTGCCCAAACAGTGTTTGATCATTCTAATTAGTAAACGTTGTGTTAACCAAAATGAGACGGTAGAACTTCCTTTCAAAAGAGCATCCAGTCGAAACCTGTCTTGATGCTCATCAAATCGAGTGGTAATACTTTGAAGGTTTTGGACTTCCATTTGACCTACTCTATGCCTGGTGAGACAAGCCAGTCATCAATTTGAGCCAAGTCTTCAGCAGATAGCGTGCCTGTTTCCCGCTTTAGGAGTAGTAGATATCTTATATGGTCGTAGCGGATTCGCTGTAGCTCACGCTCCGCTTGAAATCGGTCACGCAATGCGTTCAAAACATCAACACTGGTCACGGTCCCCAGCGAAAATCCTTGTTCCATCGCCTCTGCTGTAAGAATCGTCGATTCAACTAATACTTCTGCGGCTTCAGTTTGTGCATCACTTGCTTGGATTTGCAGATAAGCAGATCGAACGAATTCCCTTGCCTCAAGTTGAGAAACGCGTAACTGAGATTCAGCAATGTTGCGGAGGCTGTAAGCTTCGCTGACACCCGCTCTATTCCTTCCGCCGGCGTAAATAGGTATCGAAAAGTTCAACCCAATATAAGTATTGTCTCTCCTATTCATGGGTAAGTTGTCGAACCCGACATCCGCATCTTGCCGTTGGGCAATGAGAGAAATTTCAGGCATGTAAGCTCCTCGACGTTCGGCAATCCCCTCTTCCGCTGCTCTTAAAGCGTATTTTTGCGCCTGCACAAGGTGGTTGCTCTCCTGCGCCTTTAGCACATAATACTCTTGGGGCTCTGGTAGCGGTGGAATTTGGGCATCTGCAGCCAACTTATTCAAGGGGGCCACAGCAAGTCCGGAGATCGAACTTAACCTCTCTTGATTGATAGCAAGCTCAGCCTCTAATTGTAACTGCTCAGCTTGAACTGCTGCTAGGCTAGCCTGTACTTGATACAGGTCCGTGATTTGCGCCATTTGTCTATCAAAAAGGCTTTGGACTTGATCTCTCTGGTTTGAAAGTGCCTCTTCTTCAGAAACGATTGACTCTAGGGCATCCTCTACCTGCAAAATGTCGAAATATCTGTCCGCTACGTCAGTTAGAATTGAGGCGAGTTGATAATAGTATTCTTCCTCTGCCTGATTTTCTTGGAATTTAGTTTGCTTGCGCGTAGCGAACTGACGCCAATTAAATAACGTTTGGGTAAGACCTAAATAATATCGTTGACCATCAAAAGTTTGACTCTGCCCAAGCTGATTAAGACGATTGTCTGAAACATTTGCTCCAGCGCTCACTTGGGGCAGTAATTGTCCCCGCGCCGCATTTTTCCTCGCAGTGCTTATATTTAAGTTTTCCGCGGCGATTCGCAGCTCTGGACTAAAGTTAATCGCAGCACTAAAAAATTCTTCCAAAGTTGATCCAGGAATGGATTGCTGGGCATGGCTATGCGATCCAAGCACTGACAGGCATATTAAGCAAAGTGATACTAAACGTTTTGTGGGTTCAAATTTATCTCTCATTTGTTAGTCTTCTCTTAGTCCTCTAGCCATTGCATTGGAAAAAGGCTTTAAGAGATACTCGAAAAGTGTTCTTGAGCCAGTTTTAATGAAGACATCAGCTGGCATTCCTGGAATGAGGGTCAGGTCACCCAAGTCAGCTAGGCTGTTATCACTTACCTCTACCCGGGCTAGATAGTAGGGCGCGCCCGTAACTTGATCTTGAAAACTGTCAGCGGAAACAGATATCAGCTCGCCAAAAACTGTCGGCACTGCTCCGCCGCCAAACGTGGAAAATCGGATCGTAGCCTCCTGTCCTACTATGACTCTATCTACGTCGATTGGTAGTACTCTAGCTTCAACTATTAGGTCGTCTGTTTCGGGGACTATATCTACGATTCTCATGCCCGGAGAGATGACACCACCGATAGTGTGCACTTGTAGACCGTTTACCAAACCGGAATCGGGTGCCCTTACAATAGTCCTAGACACAATATCTTCTAATACAGTGACCCTTTCGATCGCATCGTTACTATTAGTTTGAACGTCCGCTAGCTCTGTTACAACCTCATTATGAAAGTCTCTTTCTCTCTGAATGATTTGTAACTGAGACTCACCTATTTGAATTTCCGCCGCCGCAATTTCAGATATCAATTCAGCAATTTCGCCATCCAACTGTGCCACATTCCTTTGTAGCTCTCGTAGTCTATTTTTGTCGGAAAAACCTTGGCCTAAGAGCATTTCTACATCTTCTAACTCTTCTTGATAGGAGGTAGATAACAAGGCTCGACTCTTTTGAAGTCCTTGCATCCCCGATATTTGTGACTGGAGTTGATTAATTCGCTGACGCAGCACATCGATGCCAGCCCCTAGCGAAGATCTCCGAGCCTTAAAGATTTCAGTCTGGGCATCAGCTTCTTTTTTTGCCTGGTCTGACCTGGACAGCAGTTCATTCGGGTATGTAAGTTCTGGCAAGCCCTCCCTCTCTGCAACTAATCGATACTCGAGAGCGCTCAGAGAGAGAAGTTGGCTTCTTGCGAGTTCAAGCTGTCCCAGAGATTGAGTATTATCAAGATTCAGTATAGGGTCTCCTTCTGCTACTCGTGCACCGTCTTGCACGAAAATATCGGTGATAATACCTCCTTCTAAATGCTGAACAGTTTTACTGTAAGAGCGGACCATGACCTTCCCTGTAGCGATGGCAGCTCCATCTATTGGAGCGGTGGATGCCCATATTCCGCCCAGCCCAAACAGAAGAAGAAATAAAACTAGCCCAGCTTTTATTTGGGTATTAAGTTGTGTGTCGAAAGTAATCGAGGATTGTTCTTTTTTGTTCTGCGAGTGTTCCATAAAGCTCCTGCCTATCGAGCTGCTTAATCGTGGGTTCTTTTTGCTGATGGCTGGGGTAACTTGGTAACGTTGGCTTTCGCAGTTTGCAAAGCCTTTAATACCTCGTCGCGTTCTCCGAAAGCCGATATTAATCCATCTTTGAGTATCATTAGTTTATCAGTCATAGAGAGAATCGCTGTACGATGGGTGACAATAATGATCGTGCTACCTGACTCTTTTAGCCTCTGCAAGGCAGAGAGAAGTTCGCGTTCGCCCTGTTCATCCAAATTGGAGTTCGGCTCATCGAGAACGATCAAGCGGGGCTGATCATAAATTGCTCTAGCAATCCCAACTCGCTGTCTTTGACCTGCTGATAATTTTCCAGACGATGCAGTAATGTGTGTTTCGTAACCATCTGGCATTTGGAGGATCATGTCATGTATGCCGGCCGTTTTGGCAGCCTCGATAATTTTCTCAGATTCTATATTGGAGAAACGGCAGATATTCTCAGCGATGGACCCATCGAACAGTTCAATGTCCTGCGGAAGGTAACCAAGATGCGGGCCCAGCTTGCCTCTATCATAGGACTTCAGTTCCGCACCGTCTAAACGAACCGATCCAGCCAAAGTAGGCCAGACACCAAGAATTGCGCGCACTAGACTTGTTTTGCCTGCAGCGCTGGGACCTATAACACCGAGAGTATCTCCAGCATTTAGTTCAAAGGTTATCCCTTTCAAGCACGGGCTTTTGGTCATCGGTGGTGCCACTATAATTCGGTCTACAGAGAGATTGCCGGTTGGGGTAGGAAGCTTCATACCGATCTTTTCCTCGGGAAACTCATTAAGGACTGTTTTTAGCCTTATGTATGAACCTTTCGAGTCAATAAAACTTTTCCAATTTCCCACGACAACATCAATTGGTCCTAAAGCGCGCCCCAGTAAGAGTGAGCCAGCGATCATCATGCCCGGCGAGATTTCTTGTCTTAGAGCTAGATAGGCGCCGAGTCCCAAAAGGGTGGACTGAGAGATTAGCCTAAACGTCTTGCTAATGGAGGCTAATTTTCCGGCCGTATTGCTCGCGACTGCTTGTTGATTGCTGGCACCATCATGCATCTCATTTTCTGAACGACGCACGTTGTCTGCCATGCCCATTCCATGGATAACCTCAGCATTTCGAAGGTTGCTTAAAAAAGAGGCCTGCGATTTTGCGTTAAGCGAGTTAGCCAGCGCCAGTTTCTTGCCAGTTAATTTCTGAGTTAAGAATGCTAGACCTATCAGGGTGACACTTGTCACTATTGCAGCGACACCAAATAAGGGATGGAAAACGAACATGACGCCTATATAAATCGGAACCCAAGGGAGATCCATCACTGCGAACATGCCTGCTCCACTCGCAAATTGACGAAGTTGAATCACATCCTGCATTGCTTGGGCGTTCCCGGATGGATTGCCGGTCGAGAGAACCCTCTTGAAGACAGCATTAAAGACGGAGTCTCTCAGACTCTGCTCTAAGCGGACGTTTGCGGCAATCATAAGCCGCCCTCTTACCCACTCGAACCCTCCCGATGACACCAGGAGCAGCACCATTAGTAAGGACAGCATAGATAAAGTCGTCATGCTGCCGCTGGATACGACCCGATCATACACTTGTAACATGTAAAGTATCGGAGTCAGCATTAGGATGTTAGTGCTCGCGCTAAAGAGTACTGCGTACAAAAAATAGCCCTTCAGCTGGACTGCAGCATCCCTTATGGCATCTTGATTCTCATTGCTTGCAGGACTTTGGTTCATTTTGATTTAACTTAGTAACTTTAAGTTTTGATATTGAGACTCTACTTATTGCGACTTCTCTCTGGTTTTCAAGCCTCGTGTGTTAATTTGTCCTTAAATTAAGCATCTTGCTACTTACGATATAAGCCATATATCTGCTTGATAAGGGGCGCTGACAACTGGTATATCGGCAATTATGCTTAACCGGCCAGCCCATTTATTTGCTATTCATCCATTAAATTAAAAATCTTCAGCTCCATCGACTATGCTTTTTAGGGCGGCAAAATTTTCAATCGTTAATCGGTTTTGGCCGCTTCTCGAGACTATGCGTCGTTTCTGAAGCTGCTGAAAAACTCTAGTAATTGTTTCTCGGCTCAAGTTGAGCATGATGGCTATTTCCATATGCGTAGGCAGATTTGAAATTTCTATCGATTTTTTGGTCTTGTTTTCCGGTTCGGGGATTAATAACCAAAGCTGAGTGCTGACTCGCTGCAAGATATTTGGGAGGCTGAGCAGAGCCCGTTGTTTTGACATTTGTCTAATACGAGAGGCAAGTTTGTTACCTAGCGCCAGCATTATTTTGGGGTTTTTTTCTGCGATATTGCGCATCGTCTCTGCGGAAAACAAAACTACCACGGCGGGCTTGATCGCGATGACATGCTCTGTTAGCGGACCATCATCAAAAACGCACATTTCCCCACAGTAGTCTCCTGGTTCAACGAAATAAAGACCTACCTCTTTTCCGTCAATTGTGAAATCAACACCTTGAAGCCTTCCCTCAAAGACTACGCAAATCTGGTTCTGGTTAATGCCGGCGCTTAGAATGACACTCCTACGGGCGTGTCTTTTAACAAAAGATCCGGCGCAGAGATATTCGAGATCTTCATAGCTAAGTCCTTGAAATAGTTTAAATTTAATAAGAAGATCGCGGGTCGCTTGCATAGTGAGCTTGAATGTAAGTAAGTAAAAAAAAGCAGATCATTTTCATCCTTGATTCAGTATAACGACATGATTCGCGATGTGGTAAAACCTTGTGGTGTAAAGTGTGACTGGAATCACCAGCCCAAGCGAAGTTTTGCTGTAACGTTAGCGTTATACAGGAAAAATCCATGCTTAGCCCATACTTATGCGCTGATGGGTCGGTTATTAACGATTTGATGAATGTGGCGTCAACAAGCCAATTTAGGCATTATGTAATCAGACGGTAAATGTAACGGATTGAGTTTAAAAAAATGAGCAAAAAGAGACTAGTGGCCTTTGTTATATCATTCACACTCGGTATGAGCTGTTTAACGGCCAATGGGCAAGGGCGAACAGATTTAGACGGCGAATCGAATGTAACGCAAAGCGCCTTACCCGTCGGTGAAGTCAGTATGCTTATTGGCCGAGCATTCTTGTCGAATGAGTCAGAGAGAGAAGCTCTACTGAATCGCGGTGATTTCCTGTATGAGGGGAATATAATTCGCACAAGTTCAAGCGGACACGTCCACATCAGGTTCCGAGATGAAGCGGTTATGAGCGTGAGGCCAAGCAGTGAGCTTCACATCGTAACGTATCGTTTTGATGAAAATCATCCTGAGAATTCGATTGTTAAATTCGATTTGGTGCAGGGTACAGCTAGGGCTGTATCGGGCGGCGCGGCCGAGTCTGCGCGAGACCGATTTAGGCTAAACACGCCAATTGCCGCGATTGGGGTGAGAGGCACCGATTTTGTTGTTTCTGCGACTCAAAACTCAATCATGGCAGTAGTTAACGATGGGGCCATAGTAGTTTCCCCATTTTCAGCTCAATGTGCCGCGCAAGGAATTGGTCCGTGTGAGCAGAATGGTGTTGAACTGGAAAGTGGTTCAATGCAAATCCTGGAATTTGATACTACTATGAATGCGCCACAACTAGTTCCTGTTCTTGCTAGTGGTCAAGAAGCCCAGCAAATTAGTGAGATATTTAGCGGGGTCGTTGCGCGGAATGAAACCTTTGGGGATGGTTATCAACAAGATCTTGAAATTGCGCCTCAACCTGAGGATGAAGCAAGTGCTTCTGTCAAAGAGGTCGTCGCTGAAAGTGTAACCTCCCTGGATCTAGGAGCGAATGCTAGCAGACAGGCTCCGTACCAAACAGGTTACACTCCCGCCGATCAGGTAGATACCCAGACGTTAAGAAATAGGCAATTGGTATGGGGGCGATTCGCCAATGGGAAGGACAACCTTGAACGTTTAACGTTGCCAATGTCGGAGGCAGCCCAAGGGCGAAATATTACAGTTGGAGGTAACTTCGAATATTTTCTATTCCGGCCAGAGGTGGGAGAGGTTCGCGTGAAGGCGAACCTGGGGAAAGTTGGCTTTTCCCTTATGAGCGCTCAGGCATACTTTAAGGAAGGTAAAAAAGTAACACCTGTCGCGGTCTCGGGGGGAAATCTCATGATTGATTTTAATGAGAATGTTTTTCAGACGTCTCTAGATCTCTATCATATGCAATTAGGGGAGGCGCGTTTAAACTCAGCCGGAAGGATTTATGATGGGGGCTATTTTCACTTCAGAGACGGTGATTCTCGTATTGTTGGTGCAGTCAGTTTAGACGGTCGGGAATCTGGGTACTTCTTTGATTTTTTTAATTGGAATGGTTTGCTACAAGGTATTACCTTGTGGGACGCGGGCAATTAAAACTGATGAGCACGGTTGAGGACAGATTGACTTACAGAATGCTTCGTCTTTGTGGAGAGCGCGTTGCAGTATCGTCATTGTTAGGACTCGTAATAGCGAGCCTTCTGAGCCTTTTGTTTTTGGCGGCCTTTCAAAATATGCTTGGCACTTTAGATGAGCGTATCGGCGCACTGCCCTGGACCCTATTCCCCGATAATACTGAAGAGGAAAGGGTTATCTTCGTATCTATCGATGAAAGAAGCGTAAATGAAATAGGTCCGTGGCCTTGGTCGCGTGATGTTATGGCAAGACTGGTGGCAAGCATTAACGAGGCCGGCGCTCAGCTACAAATTCATGACGTTCTGTATCCAGTTGGTGAGAGAGAAGGAGATGATTCTTTCTTCGACGCTCTGGGTTTCCAGGAAAAATCAATCATTGCCCAGCTCCCAGTGGTTCAACCTCAGAGCATACCGCTGCAGAGCGGTGCTATGACTCACGCCATCTCCGGGGTTAATTGCAGCACCGAGGCCCTTTTCCCTCAGACCAATAACTTTATCGGTGCGCCGGCAGCACTATCAGAGATACCAAAAGGGCACATTGCGCCCACCATTTCCACCGACGGATCCATCCGTAAGCTTCCAGCACTAATTTGTGTTAATGGCCAGCCTTTTCCGGCATTAGCTATTACTCCCTTTTTTAAACTCACATCTACAAGTGAGTGGAGAGCCCGCATAATTGAAGGAAGCGCCTTTTACGAGCCGTTGAACTATCTCAGCATCGAAGCCCTACCAGATTTGAAAATTCCGTTGGACGATACAGGAAATTTCAGAATATCTTTTAAGAAGTCGCCGTCAGCTTTTTTATCTATACCTGCAGTCGATCTGCTGAACGGAAACGTCAGTTCGTCAATATTTGACAATGCCTTGGTTCTGGTGGGAGCCACGGCTTTTGGCCTTGACGATATTGTTCCTACTCCTTATAGCGGCTCCTCCCCTGGAGTGGAACTGCAGGCTCGGGTATTGACCAGTATTTTAGATTCAGAAGTGCCTTACTCTCCCAAGGGGCAGAAATTAATTCTTGCTTTGGTCTGTCTATTATTTAGCGTAGCTTTGTTTGCTATCGCGTCCATGAGGGGTCGGGTGGCTTTTATTGGCCTGCCGCTCTTTGCTTTCTGTGCAAGCGTAGCTGCCATATGTTTTCACGGAGTCTTACTGAATTTCTACAATATTTGGACGGGCTGGGTGGGGCCAGGTCTGTTCGGTTTTCTCGGTGGGATAACCTTGCTGTGTATTGAGCACGCGAGAACTCGATTCGAGCGTGGCTTGGTGATGCAAAACCTCACCAGTTATTTATCTACCGAAACCGCCCGAAAAGTTGCATTTCAAATGCCATCATCAAACATTCAGGCCGAAAGATGTGAGGTAACACTTTTGAGTGCAGACTTGAGAAACTTTTCAGCAATAGGTGAGCTTCGACCCCCCGAAGAGTCGGCCTCTGTCTTACATTATTTTTTCACAAAGGTCTCTGAAATAGTCGAAAAAAATGGAGGCAGAATTCATGAATACAAAGGCGATAGCGTTCTGGCTGTGTGGGATGGAAATGGTTGTGGCCCGGCGGCCAAGGCATTGGCCGCAGCGTGTGAGATAGACGACCAGGTGAGCGAGAAGCTTTTGTCGGATATAAAAATTGACGGCCTTCAGCCTTTGGCAGTTGGCGTTGGAATAGAGCAAGGCCCAGTCCTTTTAGGCTCAATAGGTCCAGCTCATAGAAGAGCACATACCTTGTGTGGCGAAGCTGTTACAGTCACCCTAAGAATTCAAGAGATGACTGCTGATTTATCCTATCCGATCATAGTTGGTGAAGTCATGGCTCGATATCTTCCAGACGCTCACTTGGAATCGTTGGGAAGCTATTTGTTGCCGGGGCTTGCAAAGACCCATATGCTGTATGTGCCTCCAAGGAAAACACCCTCGAAGCACGAAGTACTTAAGTTGGTCAAGGGGGGGATCGGATGAGAAAAATTAGCCGACTTTCAGCCCGAGATGTATTAACCTACATAGATGGTCTAGATCCGTAGGCCATATAATTGTTTTTGGGCGCAGCCCTAAGAGTTATTTTTCCCCTTACAAGGCGACTGTCAAGGTGAAGGTTCCATTGGTCCGTCAAAAAATAAACCTTAGTCTTATCGCCCTCACGATCTGTGTTGCGATTCCATTGCCAAGTCAAGCATGTCCAAATCTGGCAAATTTTTATTCAGCTGCTGATGACAGTCCCAATGAGGTAGAGCGTGAGTTGTCACTGTTGATTGAGGAATGTTCCGAAAGCAGTGAATTTTATGCGTTATTAGGAGCTGTGCAGCTTGCCTCCGGCGACTTATTTCGTGCCCTAGAAAGCTTGGAGCTTGCTCTGCTCTATGATCCAGATAATGGATCTGCTCTGGTCGACTATGCCGAGGTTCTCTACAGGCAAGGAGACGTCCTTAGCGCGTTAGAGCTGAACGAGCAACTCTTGACAAGGGAGGATCTCCCGCTGGGCTTGAAGGAAGGCCTCTCCGTGAGGCAGCGCAGGTGGCGTGGATTGCTTTTAAGGGCTGATTTATCCCTCGCCACTGCCTTTGGGTACGACAATAATCTTAATAACGCGCCAGTTTCCGACCGATTAGCGCTGACTCTCTCGGGTAGGCCTGTCACTCTCGAGGTCAGCCCTGAATATCAGGCCCGAAGCGGTAGCTACACAAGGCTGGCTGTTGGAGCAAATGTGCAGCGAAGGGGCCGTTCTTTAAATACGCAGTTTTTGAGCCAGTTGAGGGGAAGGTTTGGCGAGGACTCAGAATATGAATTGCTCCAAGCATCAACCCAAGTGGTTCTCTCACAATCAACTGATGATCCCCGCTGGGATGTTGTTGCTGGCGCAGATCATGTTGCCTATGGGCGAAATTCAATTTTTACGGGCTCTTTATTGAGGGCGAGATACCTGGTTACAAGAACAGATTCGTGCGGAATTTATCCAAAATTGGCTTTTCAATATCAAAATTTTCGAGCCCAGAGGAGTCTGTCAGGTCTCGAGAGCAGTCTCGGGCTCGGTGTTGACTGTGGTTTTATGATTGGTGGTATGCCAAACAGGTTTGCTATCGAAGTCAGTTCTGTGCTCAATAGGGCGACTCGGAGTGAGAGACTGGGCCAGGATAGGCGTGGGGCCAGGGTTAATTTTGCCTGGAGTCGCTATCTATTAGGAGGCGAATTTTCTGCTCAATACGTACGGACGCAGCTTGAAGATGAAGCTGGGTACAGCCCTCTTTTTGACCGAGGCAGGAAAAGGGAAGAGACATTAGACTCGATATTTTTTCAGTATCAAGCCCCGTATAAACAATTGGGGCGAACGGCCAACTTTTTTGCAGCGCTATCGTATTACTCGCAAGACAGCACGATAGACTTGTTCCAAACCAGGGGCACTGCCATTGAAATAGGAATAAATTGGGGAATCTAAGCTACTTTCAGAGACCAAATGAGGTGCGTTTGAATGGACTAAAAATCTTTTTTTATCTAGTTAAATCAGAGCGATATAAGGGCTAACTTCCTTAATTTCTCAAAAAATGTGTATTAAACCCTTTAGGTTCGCAAAATTAAGTCGATACAGGTTTCGCTGGGAGGATCTTTTGATGTATCATCAGCATGTTAACATCCGGTATTTAAGATCGTAGAGATAGATTTTAGACTTGAATGATCAAAGGATTATGTTAAAGCATGTGACGGTAGTCACATGTCTTTGCGTTATCGAGCTATATGATGATAGCGCTTGAAAGAGTCTAGGGGTCGCGAGTACGGCGGGCCCTGATAAAATTTTAGTTTAACAATTGTTTTAGATTTAGATCAGTTAACTTTTATTCGAATAAATTACAAAATTGGTTTTTAAGTAAGGAGTTAAAATGGCCATTACAGCAACGATGAGGCAAGACATAATGGAGCTTGCCGTACTAATGAATAACAAGGCGCCAGGCACCAAGCTTCTTGGGGAGCTTGTAGTTGCAGCGAACTCGGGGCAGACCCTCGAGCAAATCGCCGCGACTTTGGCAGCCCGCGATGATTTTAAGGCATCTTATCCTCTCCACCAGACTCCGGCTGAGTTCGGCGCAGAATGGGTAGGTAACATATTGCCTGAGGCTGATGCCGATCTTCAGGCCGAGGCTGTAGCCATTGTAGAGGCGCACCTTAATGGCGGAGGCTCCTTGGCGTCGCTAGTAGTTTCTGTCCAAGCATTCATGGGCGACCAAGCTAATGCAACTGGAACGCTAAAGACGCACATAGACAACTTCACTAACAAAGTTACTGTTGCAACATACCACACGATTACTAAGGAAGCCGCGGACGAATGGGTCATTCCTGCAACTGTTACTTCGGATGCAGCTACTGTGACTGCGGCTAACGCCACTGCAGACGTAGCGACGGCTCCACCACCACCGGCTAAGCAGAACCTCGTTCTGACAACGGCCGCTGAGACTATTGATGCTGGAGCGGGTGATGACAACATTTCCGGTGTTGTTGCCATGCAGACTGCGGCAACGGTTGGAACTACCCTTCTGCCAGGTGACATAATTAATGGTGGAGAAGGTACAGACACACTGACAATTAATACTTCTGGTGACTTCGGTGGCAGTTATTCCATCCAGGCCATCCAAGCGAATAGCGTAGAGAAAGTCGTATTTAACTCATACGACACGCGCGCAGCGGATGAAGTTAAGTTGGACCTGACTCTGATGAAGGACGTCACAACGGTTGGAACCGCATCTGGTTCAGCCAACGGCGACCTTGAGATCATTAATAGTACTAAAATTGTAGATGCTGATCTCATGAATATGGCGGGTAACTTTAATCTTAATTATCCTGCGGGCGTCATCCTGGGGACACAAACTCAGAACATCACTCTATCGAATATGACTGCTGGTACTGTCACAGTCAATGGTGTTGAGACTGTTAATGTGACCTCTAGCCTATCTAAGAACACATTGGCTGACCTGGTAATTAACGATACGACAGCGCTAAACATTTCTGGTGACCAGAACCTTACGATTACGGCTGAGGTAGACTTCAAGAATGCAACTTCGGCTACAGCTACTGATGGAACCGTCGACGCTTCTGGTCTAAGCGGCAAGCTAGCCTTTACTGCAAGTGCTGACGTAATGAGCATCACTGGCGGTACCGGAGACGATACCATTAACATGGTTGGAACTCTAAACGGCCTTGATGTTATTAATGGCGGCGATGGAACCGATACGGTGACTATGGATTCTGCTACGCTTACTACTCAGTTCGCTCAGACCTCAAACGTTGAGAAGATAGTCTTCAACACTGCCACCGCAGGCGTTGCGATGGATGTCTCCAAGCTACCGGCTGGAGTTACAGAGGCAACAATTGATTTGCAAGATGCCAACGATGGTGATGCGGCGAAGTTGGCTTCTACCGTCACTAAGGCTGATGGTATGTTGATAAACATCGCTAAGACTGTTGAGGACGCAGCTGACGCCAACGACTCAGATGGTACTAAGGTAACGATTACCAACACCACTGATTCTACAGCAGACGCTGTGAACATTAAGTTGTCCAACATTGGTCGTGATAATCACGCAACCACTGAGTATAACGGTATTGATGAGATCGACATTGCATCTTATGAGACTGTCAGCATTACAGCGAATACTAACGCGCTTGGCACTAACTCTTTTAATGAGGTAGACACGTTAACTGCGACAAACGCTACTGCGATTACTGTTACTGGTACTGGTGCGCTAGAGGTTGGAGCGCTCGCGGCTGCTAAGGTCGAGTCTTTTGATGCTAGTGGTTTGGCGGGTGCCTTGACCCTAACACCAGGGGCTGGTCCAGCGCTGAAGACTGCAACCATTAAGATGGGTGGCAAGAGTTCAACAGTTAATTATGCCGGCAACCTTAATGTCCTAGACGTTGTTCAAGGTGGCGCTGGTACTGCTGATACTGTCACGGCAACAGTTACAGGACTGTCTGCCACAACCGGTGCACTCAGTCTAACAGACGTTGAAAACTTGACGTTGGTTACTTCTGGAAACAATACACTTGCCCTAGCAGGATCCTCTGGTATTACAAAGCTTCAAGTCACTGACAACAAGCAGACGATTACTGGCTTTGATGTAGCGAATACAGCTATCCATCTAGGTTCTTCTAGCGACGAATCGGCTACATCGTCTGAGATCGATGTGACCGCCTCCGATGCGACAGGGGCTGACGACACATTAAGTGTGTCTGTCAACACTACTAACGGAGCGCCCACTTCAATCATTGATGCGTCAAATATTGAGAACCTGGCGTTAACCATTGGACGTAACACAACTGGTACCAATAGCCTGGCGACTCTTGACCTGACTACTTTCGAGGGTTCTGCGGTTACCGTTGGAACTGGAGCGTTAACGGCTGGAGCTGTTGTAACCGCCGGAGCTGTTGCTCTTGGCACGCTACATAAGAATACTTCAAGCTTGACTTCCACTAATAAGGCCGCTGTTACAGCTAGCATGGCGAATTCTACCTCTGCAGTTACCTTTACTGGTAACGGCACAGGTATTCAGAATTTCACGGGTGGTGCTCTAGCTGATACATTCACTATTGGTAGCACTGGCAACATCGCTCACGTGACTTCAGGTGGAGCGGGTACTGACACCACGAATATCACGGTAACGACTGGTTTCGTCGATGCAGGCTCACTTGATACTGAAAATGTTAATTTGACTGTAGTGGCTGCTGTTGATCCGACGTTGACTACCTCCTTTGGTACAGGCGTAGATAACGTGACCATCTTAGGTGGTAACGAGTTATCAACGTTTACTTCTGGAACTATCGTAAATGCGGTTAAGACCGTAGACGCTGGCTCGTTCTTGGGTAACGCAGTGGTCACTGTTGCCAATGATCAGCTCGATAACACCGTCACCATCACCGGTGGCGCCTTGGCTACGGATAAGATTGTTAACCAGATAGTTAGCGCGGCGACTTATGCGCCAAAGAGCACCGGAGTAGAAATTCTTGATTTAAATCTGGATGAAGATATCACGGTGAACTTAACTGGTATGACTGGTCTGTCTCGTGTCGAAGCTGACATCATTAACAGTAAAACTGCTACTTTTTCAAACGTTGGACCAACTCAAACAGTTCGGTTGACGGATGCTGGAAATACAACTTCTATACTTGAAGTTAAACCAGTTGATGCGACTGCTACAGATAATGCTGTCCTGATTGAAATCAAGGGCGGTACTATCGCGGCTGGTGCCAAGTTGAAGACTACTGACGTTGAGACTGTAACTGTCAAGGCTTCTAGTGCGGAAAGTATCGACATGAGCCTAGCCACAATGACTAGTGCTACTAAGGTGCTTACCACAAATATCACTGGTACTTCTGCTCTTACATTGAGCGCTACCTCTGCTCAGATGACTACCATCGATGCGAGCACGAAAACTGCTGGTGGAGTGACTCAGACCGGCCGATCGGCGACTACTAAAGTCACCTACTCGGGTGGTGCGGGCGCGGATACATTCATAATGGCTGCAGCCGGAGACACCATGACTGGTGGTGCTGGTTCAGATACGCTGGATGTCAACTACGCCGCAGTGCTTGGCGGTATAAGTATTGACCTTTCGGCTACCGGTAATCAGATCCTAACTATGGACGGCGGAGCTATTTCTGGTTCCATCTCAGGCTTCGAAAGTGTTGACCTGTCTGGATATACTGGGTTTGGCGCTGCGGTTACTGGTTATCAGAAGACTGGAAGCACCGCTGGATCCACGGTTACTGGTTCGCTCTCGACTGACCGTATTACGCTAGGTTTCGGTAACGATACCGTTAGTGTCACGAGTGCAACGTCCGCTGACGCTGACGTTGTTTCAGGTGGTGCTGGTTCTGATACGATCAAGATTGCAGATGGTCTCGCAAGCACCACTACGGCCCAAAACATTGTCGACCTTACCACTCCTGGGAACGGCAAAATTGCCAACGCAGGTGCATTTGCTAACTACACTGGCTTTGAGAATATCGATGTCAGCGCTGAGACGGGTGCAGGTGACGGTTTTACCTTGACGGGTACGACCGGAGACAACATCATTAAGGGTAGTGCGGGTGATGATGCCCTGACCATGACCACTGGTAACGACACAATTACCATGGGTGGAGCGGCAGATGCCATCAGTATAACCACTGCTATCTTTGAGGCTAACAGTGCGGGCACTGGTACTCTTGATGGTGGTGCTGCAACTGACACTATAACTGTGTCGGACACAACCACTGGTATTGTGGATGCAGACTTCCGCGGTATAACTACTGTTGAGGCTCTTACTCTTAATAACGGTGCGAATACCATTGGCTTGGGTGCACTTGCCAAAGCCGCGGGTATACTCACTGTAACAGGTGGCGCAGGATCTGGTGATACCTTCAATGTTACTAAGGCATTTGTAGAGACTGCGACTCTTGACATTGTTGCGGGTGGTACTGGTACTGACACAATCAGTGTTAGTGACTCAGGAGCTGTTGACTTGACTGGCTCCACGATCAATGACATCGAAGCACTGACTGTTGCCACAGATGCTGGTGCCGACGACGTTAAGATTCCAAACAATCTTTTCGATGACGGTGACATCGCCACAGCAGCCACATTAACCATAACTGGCGCAGTAGATACCGATAACGACACGCTCACTATCGCAAAAGGCAGCACTGTGTGGGATGCCGGTGGTGCTGAGGCTTCTGCAGCGGCGGTTACCGAAGCCGGTGAGTTTTTCTTGGCTACTGCGGCTGGTAACTCTACTCTTGTTTACTGGAACGAAGCTGGCGCAAGTGCGGTAACCCTCACGATTACTGGGTTAGACGGAGGTGCTGTAGCAGTATCAGGTACAGATCTCGTGTTCACTGCGTAGTAAGTTAGAGTCAGAGACTTGTCTCTATGGAAAAGCCAGCCTCTTTCGGGGCTGGCTTTTTTGTATCCGACAGCAAAACATGTTCCACAAATACTCCATAGACTGGGAATAGATAATAATCACTAACTAATTGAATTTATTGTATTAGTTAGCTACACAAGAATTTCACAAAAAATATAACCAATTGATTTAACAGCAATTATCTCTTACAGTTGAACAAACGTGTGACTACTGAAAATCATAGTAACTCGTAGGCAGAACGCGGTACTCAAAAAGCAAGAATTCAAAGACGACGAAATTCCAATCTTCGATGAAGCTTGTGATTGCAAGCATGGCGAGTATTTAATGGAACTGACTATTGCACAAGCACTGCAGCAAGGAGTTACCGCACACAAAGAGGGCAAGCTTCAAGATGCAGAACGTTTATATCGAGCTATCTTGCAATCTCAGCCTTTGCATTCAGACGCTAACCATAACCTCGGCGTATTAGCAGTATCCGTTAACAAAATTGGTGCGGCATTGCCTTTATTTAAAACTGCTCTAGAAGCCAATCCAAAGATAGAACAGTTTTGGCTAAGTTACATTGACGCCCTCATCAAAGAACAACAGTTCGAGAATGCCAAGCAAGTCTTTGAGCAGGCGAGATCACAGGGTGTGGCTGAAGAAAAATTAATTGTCTTGGAAGCACAGCTCACATCAACCGAACAGGTAGATGAGCCTGAATTAGACGTGCAACACAAAAGCCTGTCATTTTCACAGAAACGCAAAAAACTAGCGGAACAAAAGAAGCGGAAGAAGCAGGCAACAAAACAAAACTTAAAGGGTAAAAATCCATCTCAGCAACAACTTAACAGCCTTTTAGAGTCCTATCAGAACGGGCAATTTAAGGATGCAGAAAAGCTAGCGGTATCTATTACTAACGAGTTTCCCAAACATCAGTTTGCATGGAAAGTGCTTGGAGCGGCGCTCAAACAAACTGGAAGAGTAATC
>MDTB01055455.1_pt1 | contig 19863 bp, 18 predicted proteins | sample 811161 | NCBI WGS metagenome assembly MDTB01 (sample SAMN05326650, study PRJNA326480) | marine metagenome | isolation source: seawater | place: Mediterranean Sea | collected 2009 | reverse complement strand
TGATTCATAATTTGATTTTCAACAAACGAAATTTCTAAATTTGGTTCAAATTCTTTTATACAATCAACAATCTCTCGAACAGTTGCATTATGAGTAAGGACATTATAAATTCTTCCGTCAAATAAATTATTCTTAATAAAAAAACCTATTGCTTTTGAGGCATCTCTTATGTCCAAGTATGGGCGTTTTTGATCATAAGCTGTTTTCCAAACTGTAATTGGAAGGTCCATGACAGCTTGCCAACAGAACTTATTTACTGCAGTGTGAAATCGCATTCCAGGAGAATGACCAAAAATAGTTCCAAACCTCAATGAAACTGCAGAAAGACCATGTTCTTTAAATAGTGAGTCTATTAATCTCTCCTCTTTCAGCTTGGTTATTGCATATGGGCTTTGTGGTTGCAACTCACTTTCATCACAGTCCTCTGAAACTAAGGAGTTCTGAGTTCCGTAAACACTTGTGGAAGATAGCGTAATAAGATTGCATGCATTTTCCAAGCATGCAATTGCAACCTTTTCTGTTCCGATGAAATTATTAGATTCAAGTAACTCAGCATTATCAACACTTCCAGCTGCATCGGTAATAGCGGCAAGATGGATAACTGTATCCACTCCTTTAAAAATGGGATTAAGCTCCATTGATGTTAGATCTCCTTCAATAAAGCTATACTTTGCTGAAGTTGGTAGATTAAATAGAGATGGAAATCTTTGTGTCATCAAATTATCAATCATCACAATTTCTGAACCTGAAAACTGCAAGGCTAAATCACGGATAAGATAAGAGCCAATATGCCCTATTGCACCAGTCACAACTATTTTCATATTAGCACCCTAAAAAATACTTTGATTAATCTACAATTATAGATAATCGGTCTACAATAGTCTTGCCGATAGCTAGAGAGGCGGTTGCTGCTGGTGATGGAGCATTACAAATATGAATAATATTTCCTGAGGACCTAAAGTCAAAATCATCTAATAAATTTCCAGTCCTATCTAGGGCCTGAGCTCTAATGCCAGGTGTTCCGACAACGACATCATCTGTTGTAATTGAGGGTATCAATTTTTGTAATGAACGCACAAAAGCCTTTTTGCGATATGATCTATAAAACTCACCTGCCTGCATTTTCCAATGTTTCGCAGCAATTTTCCATAAGCCTGGCCATTGTAGTGATTCCAAAGTATCAGAAATATTTATATCATATTTATTATATGCTTCTCGACCAAATGCAAAGACAGCGTTAGGACCACATTCAACCCCACCTTGAATCATCCTTGTGAAATGCACTCCTAGAAATGGGAAAGCGGGATCAGGAACAGGGTAAATAAGATTATTTACCAGGCCGGCAGACTGCTCTGTAAGCTCATAATATTCACCTCTGACAGGAAGAATTCGTAGCGGGAGATTAGCCTCTGTTTTTTTGGCTAAGCGATCTGCTTGAAGGCCTGCGCATATCACAGCAGCTTTAGCAGTCCATGATTTTGAATTAATAGATATTTCCGCTTTATTATTTGAAGATTTAATACCTGAGACACATTCCCCTAAAATAATTTCCCCTCCTCGTTCTTTAATAATTTTTGCATATGCATTGGCAACTGCAAGATAATCAACAATCCCAGTCTGAGGAACCCATAAGCCTTTTAAGGCTGCGCTACAATATGGCTCTTTTTCTTTGATTTCCTCAGGCTCTAAAATTTTAATACCTTGGAGTCCATTGGCTATGCCTCGTTCATAAAGAATATCAAGGGTGGTTATTTCTTCCTTTGTTGTGGCAACAACTACTTTGCCACAAATATCATGAGGAATTGATTCTTGCTCACAAAACTCTAACAAAGCAGAATAGCCATCAAGACAATTTTTTGCTTTTAATGAGCCGGGCTGATAATAGAGGCCTGAGTGAATCACTCCGCTATTTCTTCCAGTTTGATGTTGTGCAAGTTCAGTCTCTTTCTCAATAATGAGTAACTTTTGACCAGGATTTTTTTTTAGAAACTGATAACCAGTAGCTAGCCCTACGATTCCCCCACCAACAACAATAAGATCAAAGTCATATCTTGAGGGATAGGTCACTGGCTTTCAACCCAGGACCTAATTACTGAAGAAACTTGATGGGCATCAGAAAGTGGAAGTTCAGGATAAATAGGCAGTGAAACAACTTGTTTAGACAGTTGGTCAGTGATTTCCATGTTTGAGGTTCTAACCCTATTGCTGTAAGCATTCTGCTGATGAACAGCTAAAGGATAGTGAATTCCAAGACTTATACCATCTTTCTTGAGGTCCTCTATTAAATCTTGCTGGAAGTTACATCTCAAAACATAAAGATGGAAAACATGCTCGGCACCTTCACGAACTTTGGGGAGATGAAAATCAAGACCAGCAAGAGACTCCTGATAAATTTTGGCTATCTGTCTTCGTTTCTCATTATCTTTATCAAGTCCTTTTAATTTTATTCTTAAAATAGCAGCTTGCAGTTCATCCAATCTTGAATTCCTTCCCGGAAACTCACTTACATATCGATTCTCCCATCCATATTCTCTTAGCATCCTGACTTTTTTTGCTAGCTCTGAATTTTTTGTAACCACAAGACCCGCATCACCAATTGCACCCAAATTCTTAGTTGGGTAACAGCTAAATGTTGCAATATCTCCTATGCTTCCTAAACGAGAACCATTCCATTTAGCTCCATGAGCCTGGGATACATCTTCAATTAAAAAAAGCTTATTGTGTATACAAAAATTACTAATTTCTTCTAGATTAGCGCTTTGTCCATATATATGAACAGCAATCACAGCTTTAGTCTTTTTTGATATCGCCTCTGAGAGTTTTGCAGGATCAAGAGTGTAAAAATCCTGCTCCACATCAACTAAAACTGGAATAGCTCCTAATGATTCGATTGCAGCAACAGTTGCAACGGCAGTATGGGATACAGTGATGACCTCATCTCCAGGTTTAATATCGAGGGCTCGCATTGATAACTCTAAAGCATCTGTTCCATTAGCAACGCCAATGGCATGATTAACACCAATATAATTTGCGAATTCTTGCTCCAAAGAATCAACCTCCTCTCCGAGAACGTATTGATTGCTTCGCATGACCTTTAGAACTGCAGCCTCTATTTCAGACTGATAAGTTTTAAATTGTGCTGAAGGATTAGCGCAAAAAATCATCACAATACCCTAACTTCTGGGACATGTAATATCCACTTACCACCATTTTGCATGTAGCTTTGCTCTTTAGCCATAATCTCTTCAGCGTGATTCCATGCAAACAGAACTGCATAATCTGGCGGATTATTTTCGAACACCTCATAAGGAACGACGGGAATATGCATTCCTGGTGTAAATGTTCCATGCTTTATTGGAGTGGTATCACAAATATACTCAATTAAGTCTGATCCAATATTACAATAATTTAAAATGGTGGTGCTTTTTGAGGTTGCGGCATAACCAACAACTCTTTTGCCCTCAGATTTAAGTTTTGTTAGAAGTTCTACTAGGTCTTTTTTCGATTTTTTTACATTTCTATGAAATACTTCAAAAGTTTCTAACTTATTCAATCCCTGCTCAAACTCAGTCTCTATAATTCTAGACACTGACTCCTTTACCTCATAGGCTCCTTTATGTGCTAAAACATACCTCATGGAGCCTCCGTGAGTAGATTGAGGCTGTAAATCTATAAGCTCCATATCTTGGGTTCCAAAAAGGTATTGCACAGAGAGCGCAGAGAATAAAAATACATGCTCATCATACAACTGATCATATGAAGTCTTCTCAATAATCTCGCCCAAATAAGGATCTTCAAACATTACTACACCTGAGGGTTTTAAGAGTTTCTTGATACCTTTAGCAACGCCAAGAATATCTGGTATGTGGCACATAACATTTGCAGCAAAAAATGCATCGGCCTGGCCATGATCTCGCACTACTTCATCGGCTAAATCTTCAGAAAAGAATTCGGAAATTGTTTTTACTCCTACTTTATTAGCTTCTTGAGCAACATTTAATGATGGCTCTATTCCAAGGTGTCTAATACCTTTTTCAGCAAAATGTTTTAGCATAATTCCGTCATTGCAGCCTAACTCAACTGCAAACGGGTCAGTTTCAGACATATAGCCTGAATTAATAACATGATCAGCAAAAGTTTTAAAATGATTTGCCATATGCTTTGAAGTACTAGAAAAAAAAGCATAATTTTCATGGAACATTTTTTCAGGTTCTGGCTGATCAATTAATTGAAGCATCATACTGTCTTCTGCAAAACCAGCAACCATTGGGAAGAAATACTCTTCTTCAGGATTATTTGAAGGAAGAAATCCGTTACCAAGGGGTTGAGGGCCAAAGTCAACTGTCTCGATCAATGGTGAGCCAGAGACTCTGCAAATATTATTTTTCATATCTATGCTCCACTTTTTTGTGTAAATTATACGTAATTTATTTCCATAAGATATCTTCTACTAAATTTTATTTAATATAGGATTTCAATCTTGGCTCAAAGAATTCTTTAGCTAGATTCAAGCCCTCATGCAAGCTATAGCTAGGAGACCAATTCAAGACATTTTTTATCTTTTGATTTGACATGACAGCATGACCAACATCAAGATTTTTTTTATCTTCAGGCCAATCTGTATATTCAACTTTTCCTAATCCAAGACTACTGGTAGCTTCTGCTATCTCCGATAACGTATGATGATCATCGTGGGTCGCAAGAAAAACTTGACCCATTGATTCATTAGATAAGGCAGATAGAATCAAAGCATCAACAGCATCGTCTACATAGATATTGTTTCGTAATTGTTCACCTGAACCAAAAACAGAAATATTCTTATTTTGCAAAGCTAGGCCAATAAAATAATTATTAAATGTAAAATTTGAGCTATGAATACTTGCCCTAGGGCCATAAGTATTTGGAAGGCGTACAACAGAATTTTTCATCCCATAAGCTTGAGAGTAAAGCAATACATATTTCTCAGATAACGACTTATGTGCTGAGTATACATCTATAGGAAATTCAGGGTGATTTTCATCGGCTGGCTGATAAATAAGCTTTCCAAATTGAGTTGTTGTCCCAAGATGGACAAAAACTACATCATCATCTTTATTTTTTAAAAGCTCCAAAACACTGATAACTGCTCGACAGTTTACATCTAAATTATTATAAGGATTTTTCATTGATCCAGCATGAGAAGAATGAGCAGCACAATTAAATACATAATTTTGATTAATTAATGAATCTTTAAGGGCAAGATCATCTAAAATATTAAATTGCTTGAATTTAATATCATCTTTAAAAGATTCAATATTAAATATGTTGCCCCCACAATTCTCATCAAGCGAATCAACTACAGTTACATTACCTCCAAGCTCAACACATTTTTTTGCAAGATTGCTGCCTATAAAACCTAATCCGCCTAAAATTAAGATATTTTTATTTGTGAAATTCATGCCTGATAATAAATTCATAAATTTTTGTAATTAGAGCTAAAATAATCAACGGTTCTTTCTGCGCCTTCCTCAAATGTTACAGATGGTGCCCAATCGGTACATTTAACAAATCTTGAAATATCAGCATAGAAATTTCTGCGTTCGATTTTGTCAGCTTGATCTGGCCAATCTTGAAATATAATCTCAGTTTTCTTATCAATTTTTGCATCAACTAGTTTTGCGATATGTGAAAAAGCATCCTTGATTAAGGTTCCTGTTCCACTTCCTATATTAAAGATTTGGCTAGAAATATTATTTACTTTTCCTGCTTCTAAGAAGGCTAATGCAACGTCATCAATATATACATAATCTCGCAAATAATTTCCATCTCCAAACACTGTTATTGGTTTCCCAGACAAAGCTAAGTTTGTAATTTTATTTAAAATTCCTCTATCATTTGATAGCGCAAGAGTAGAACTAGGTCCGTAGACATTTGCCAAACGCAAACTAACGCCGTCAATAAGCCCTTCATTAGAGGCTATTTGCAAGTGCTTTTCGGCAAAGCTTTTATGGAGATCATAAACTGTAATTATATCTTCTTTTTGATCTTCGCTAGCTGGCAAGGAGGCTGAAGTGCCATATATAGATGCGGTTGATGCAAATACAATTTTTGGCACTCTATTGAGATTCTTAGCGGCATTAATGATATGAAGAATGGGTAAGATTGATGAATCTATGCTCTTTTTTGGGTCCTCTTTTGCGTTATAAATGCTAGTATTTCCTGCTAAATGGATAATAATATCTGCTTTTTCTATCAGTGTATGCCATGTCTCAAAATCAGCAATATCACCAAGCAAATACTCAATATCTTTGTCTGTACCAATGTATTTTCTTGAAAGGCAAATGATTTTAGCCTCTGCACTCTTTAAAAAGGGAATGATAGAGCTTGCAATGTAACCATTGGAACCAGTAATTGCTACATTTTTGTCTGCGTAGAATTTTTGAAGCTCAGGCAACATAAGTCTATAAATTTATTTATTTTATAAACTTATTATAGATTATTAATATATTTTCGTATGCTAGTATTAGATGAATGTTTCTTACATCTTGAGGTTTTAACTGCTCTTTGTGAATTCCTGAATGATTCTAAGAAGATCATCTGAGGTAGCTATCCTTTCTCCAAAAAGTTTATGAAATATTTTTTTTGTTGTATTTTTAGGTATGGAAAAATCATCCTCTAATGAGGCAATATATTCAGTGCATTCCTTTGGATCATCAAAATAAAATTTTTCTTTTTTTAGAGCATCCAAACTATCGCGAACAAAACTTCTATGTGTTTGCTCCTCTCCAAAAAATAATATTGGGTAGCGCCCTACTGAGAGACAATCATTAACAGTTGTAGTTGGTTTACAGCATATTATCAGCTTAGCATGTAAAATTTCTCGATGGATTGAAGTTACTTTTCCAAGTCTTATTCCTTCACCAATAGAAACCCTATCTTCTTTCCACCCATATGGTCGATACTTTGTTGAAATACCATTTTCATTTAAGAGTTTAATTAGATTTTTAACCCTTTCAGTGACTAAGTTATCAAAGATTGGATGGTGCCCAACATTATAGATATGGAAATCTTTGAACATTGTTCCTATGATCAGCACATCTACTGAAGGGCTAAAAATTTTATTAGCATACCTATAATTTGCTTTGATCAATGAGGCTCTAGAAATCAAACCAGAAATTTGCTGACTATCTCTCCATGGGATAAATTGATCAGAAAAATCTTGTTCCATAATTTCAAAGGAATTATAACGCTCAATATCAAAGCCGCCGCCATGCTGAAAGACTAAACTTTTTGAACCTTTTGATTTTTGATCGGCAAAGACATGTCTAGAGACTGCATCCCAGAAAACTATAGAATCTGAAATAATAAAGTCAGATCGTATTCCCTTTAGAAAAGATCTGAAATAATTATATTCTTCTATGCAAAATGAAGGCAATAGAGATAATAGATTTTTTTCAAGGAACTTAATGTATAACTTGAGCTCTGGCATTGAAGTTAAATGTGCAGAAAGATTTAAAGACTGACTTCTAAAATTAGCAAAAGTTTTTTGCATCTTTAAAGACAAGACTTCAGAACTTTTGCGTTCTAAATAGAATTGTAAATTTGAAGATTTAATAAATTGCATTTTATTTTTTAAATTTCTTTCTGTTTTATCATCAAGAAAATCTCTTAAAATAAAGACTTTGCTATTCTTAGATCTATAAAATTGTCTTATTCTGATTTCTTTATATATAAATTCTAATGGGAACTTCACAAATTTTTCTATGAAATTCCTAAGCATCCGCTTGAAAACTAGCAATGAAAAATTACTAAGGCTTTTATCTAAATCATTCAGAGTTTCATTTTTATTTAGAATAGTTTGATTAGAGTTTATAGAGGACTTTTCAAGAAATTCTATAATTTTTCTTAAGATAAACTGTTCATTTTCTGGTTTTTGAGAAAACCAAAATAGTGGATCATGAGTCATCTCATTATCTTGAGTAATTTCTTTAACAAATATATCTTCAAAAAAATTGCCTTCTTGTATTCTTACAAGCCTGTCAACAATTCTTTCTGACATGAGTTGAATATGAGGGAGTATTAAAAACTCCCAATAACGATTAGATTCGTTTAAACCATGTAATTTATTTAGATGACTAGCTAAGATTGGTATTAAAGATTTACTAAAAGATAAATCATTTATTGATTCTGGTACTTTAGGGCGATTTAAAGAATTAGTTTTTATCACAATAAAAATTGAATTTTCAATTTAAGAATTTTCTATTTATTTACTCCATATCCTCTTAAAAAATTACCGAGCATTTTTGATGCGTGGCCATATGCAATTTCTTGTGCTTCTCTGGTCATACCACCAACATGGGGACTAATAGTAACTTGATTGCTCTTATGGGCATATTGTAACAATGGGCTTGATAACCTATTTCTAATTTCATCGGACAAAACATCAGTTGCAACTTGAGATTCTGGGTTAGCCTCAAGAAACTTGACTAGATCATTCTCATTTACAATATCACCTCTTGCGGTATTAACTAACAGGGCATCTCCTTTCATAAATCTTAAAACATCACTATTTATCATATTGATTGTTTCATTTGTGACATGAACATGAATAGAAATTACATTAGAGTTAGTGAAAATATCCTGTAAAGATGATACTTGCTCATATGCATCATTTTTTATTTTTTTGTATGGATCATAGATTAAAACCCTAGAACCAAAAGCCCTGCAAAAATCGGCATAAATTGATCCAAGCCTTCCATAACCAATTACTCCTATTGTCAAAGCATTCATTTGCCTGCCTATGAATTTTGTATAATCCCACTCTCCCTTCAAAACTGCCGAATGACCAGCTGAGATATTCCTCAATCCAGCAAGAGTTAACGCGAAAGCCTGTTCAGCTGTTGAACTTATTTTATTTATCACTTCTCGCTCTTCTGTTAATGCAAGAATTGGGATTTGCAGTTTGTCTGCATACGATTTATCTATATGGTTGGTGCCTGTTGAAGCGGTGCAAATAACTTTTAAATTTTTAGCAACATCTAAAACTTCTTGACCAATAAAAACTTTTGATTTATTTGGATTTGTGTAGATGGCATCGAATGATGGAATAAGATTACATACTTCTTCTATAGTAGGATCATCTAAATAGGTAACCTCACCTATCTTTTCCAAAGAGTCTGCGACGCCTGAAATATGATGCACTGGGGTAATAACTAATATTTTCATATGATTCACTTTAAGGCATTGAATAAATTGCTAAGTAGATAACAAAATCTCTGCAATTTTAAAATCTATCTCTGTATCAACATTAACAGCCCTTTCTTCTGGAAGAATGTAAGCTAGGCTTTCAATAGAGCCATAGCGCTGATTATCCACCATTAGATGATCTCTCTTTAAAGCATATATTGAGCCACTTCGAATATAAGCATCTGGCTTAAGATCCTGACGTCTTGACTCTAAAGGCTCCTCTAAACAAAAATCAACAATCCGTCCATCAATAATTTTTTTAATGCGAAGTGGATGATGATCTTCGAGTTTATGAACGGCAATAACTGAATCTGCATTTGTTTTAACTAACATGTCTATGCAACTGTCAATGTCTTCGACAGTTTTTGTTGGATTGGTGCACATTAGCTCAACTACAAAGTCATAATGTTGACCAGTATTTTCTTCCATCCAGTGAACTGCATGTTGCAATGCTGAAACAGAGCTTGCTGTATCACCAGAAATATTTTCTGGCCTTAAAAAAGGAGCCTGCGCTCCCAATGCAACAGAAACTTCTTGAATTTCAACATCATCAGTTGACACAATATAGGTACTGATAAACCTACTTTTTAAGGCCTCTTCAATGGTATAGGCAATTAAAGGCTTGCCATTAAGAGACTTTATGTTCTTTCGTGGAACTCCTTTTGAGCCTCCTCTGGCAAGAGTAATAGCTAGAATATTCAAGATTTACCCTATGCCCTTCCAGGTATTTCCATTGGGGGTATAGTGATGGTCAGCAGACATAGTAGGATCATAAAGAATATCTTTTTTTCCTTTTATGATATCAATTGCCCAATATCTGTCTTCTTTGCCTGTAAGGACTTCATTGAAAGGCTCTTGTATCAGGATATCTTTTTTGAAAAAAGAAAGTGCATTATGAAAAAAATATCTATCTTCCATATCAGAAAACATGTTGACAACTTCAACATCTCCAAAATGACTCCATAAATATCTTTTTTGAATAGTCCTACCATTATATTTTGGGATTTGGTTACCAAATATAGCTGCATATTTAGAAGAATCTGTAACATGCTTTGTTAAGTTAAACTCTTTGAGCACACAATGACTTGAAAGAATCAAAATATAATCATGGGAAGAGTTTTGAACACCCAAATTTAATGCCCTCCCCGGGGAATAATCATCAATTGAAATTATTTTTATTTCAGTAAATCGATTTGAATTTTCCAATTCTGGATCTGCCTGGAAAGTCCTTGCGATCGCAAGAGTTTCATCAGACGAATGGTTGTCGATGATTATTATTTCTGGAGACTCTATATGATCAATAACTGACTGAATGGCATGACCTATCCAACGCTCCTCATTTTTTGCTCTAATAATTACTGAAACTTTTTTGTCTTTACTCATAATCTTGGGGCTCCCATCTTCCTCTATAATTGCTCACTGTATCCTGCTCAATGTCTAGGTAGGAATTTCCATGTTCTATCATTGAAAGATTAACCTCATCAATATTTTTTGTCATTTCTTTAAATTCAATCGGATCTAATGCAAATTTATTATCTCTACCCGGAAGATCCTTGTCTGTTGTGAAGTGCTTTTCTATTACACTGGCACCTAATGCAACTGCTGCTGCAGCAATGGATGTGCTTCCAGTATGGTCACTAAAACCTACTTCTGAATGAAGTGTTTTGAGCCATAAGATTCTGCCTAGATTAGCCTTTTCGCTTGGACAAGGATAAGAAGAGACGCAATGCATTAAATTATAATGACAAGTGCCATTCTTAAGAATTTGTACGGCCGCAAGTACCTCAGCCTCTGTTGAGGCCCCACAAGAAAAGTAAACTTGCTCAAAATTATTGGCACAGAACTCTATAAGCTTATGATTGATTGTTTCATGAGACGGGACTTTAATATCTTTTATACCTATTGAATGCATTAACTTGGCTCCCTTTGTTCCAAATACACTTATTAAAAACTCGCAATCATATTTAGCACAAAGTTCTTGCAGTTCTTTAATCTTAGTTTCATTAAGTGCTGCATTATTATAAATTTCCCTCCTACCATCAGTATCCCATGGGCCTGCTTTTAAGTGTAAGGGATCCCAATATTGAAATTTCGCTACATTAGCGCCCCCTTCAGCTGCTGACCTAATCATGTCTTCTGCCAAAATTGAATCGCCCATATGATTCCAACCAATTTCTGCTATGACTTTAACTTGCTTTTCATTTTTAATTACCATACTCACCCTGTCTATTTTTTAGAAAGAATACCTAATTGAACTATTTGGTTAGATACCATCTCTCATACTCGCTGTTTGGAACAGAGCCTTGTTTCAGGGGCTGTATATTTTGCAATTTACAGAATTCGTCACAAGCTATCTTTGCTCCAGGAAACTTCAAACTATAATACTCATCTAAATGAACATAGCCACCTATAGATAAATAGTCCCATATGTAAGGCAAAGCAGTTTTATATCCATCATATAAATCACAATCTAAATTGGCCGAAAATATTTTCTTTTTATATGATTGAAAAAAAGCTGGGACTGTTTCACCAAAATCACCCTCAATAATATTAATATTATCTAAGCCAAAATAATTAATTTTCTTTAATACAGCATCTTTAGATGTATCAGAAAAATTACCAGAAGCCGAAACATTGGATGGATCTAAAATTTGTTTATCGCTACTGCTACGAATTTCATGGAGAACACTGATCCTCTTTAGTAAGCTTTTGTCTAAGTTTAGTTTGTCAAAGTATGAAAAATCATCATAATCAGAGTAAGAAGGAAATCCCTGAAAAGAATCAAATGCATAGATCTGTTTGTCGGAACCAAGTCTTTTTAACAAAATAGCCATGGATATTAGAGATGCTCCCCTAAACACGCCAAATTCAAAAATATTACCGTCAATTGAATTAAAGTTATCACGGGCATGTTGATACCAAAACCTTAATCTGCTTTTTGTATCTATACTGTGGTTGTCAATTTTAAGAGAAGAATATATGAATTCTGCATCATCCTTATCTAACCAATCAATAACCTTATTATATTCCATATTCTTTTAAATTATTCCTCTAATTTATTTGCGGAAGATGATTATATTCAATATTTGTTAATAATGGGTATTTAGAATCTTTTTCTCCTACTATAGGATTATCAATTGGCCAATCGATTCCAACATCAGGATCATTCCAAATTAGTCCACCTTCATCTGATGGATCATATTCCTCTGTAACTTTATAGTGCAAATCTGCCCAATCACTCAATACACAAAATCCATGGGCAATTCCATGAGGCATATAAATTTGACGAGCGCAGCCGTCGCCTAGCTCCACTCCGTACCATTTTCCAAATGTTTTTGAATTGCGCCTTAAATCAACCACTACATCAAATATTTTTCCACGCACAACTGTTAACATTTGAGCTTGAGGCTTATTCTTTGTGAAGTGCATCCCTCTTAACACGCCCTTTTTTGATCTAGATAAGTTATCTTGCACAAATTTTATATTTTCTATCAAAGGATTTGAGTAAGAACTTATTTTAAAGTTTTCAAGAAAAAAGCCTCTTTCATCTTCAAAATGATTAGGCTTTATTATCGCAACTCCATCAATCGAAATATTTTGAATTGTTAGATCGCCCATATTACGTTTTTGACTGCGTCATAGATTTGAATTTTTGATTTTTTTTCATCAGTTCATCAAAAGTTCCATGGTCTTCGATTCTGCCATCTTGCAGAAAGTATAGATTGTCACAAGACTGAACAGTGCTGAGCCTGTGTGCAATTAAAATAATTGTAATCTCTTGGCCCACTGCGTTAATCGCATCCATAACTTCATGCTCTGTGACATTATCAAGAGCGCTTGTAGCCTCATCTAAAATCAAGATATCTGGCTTATGATACATAGCCCTTGCAATACCAATCCTTTGACGCTGACCACCCGATAGACGCACTCCTCTTTCACCAACTTCAGATTTATATCCGTCAGGCATATCCTCTTCAATAAAGTTATCTAAATTAGCAACCATTGCCGCTTTTTTTACTTGATCATAATCTATCTTGCTTGGCTCAACACCAAAAGCAATATTTTCAGCCACGCTTGCATCAGCTAAATAAATATTTTGAGGTACATATCCGATCAATTTTTGCCATCCCCTTTTGTTTTTTTCAGTTATAGTCTGTTCATCTATTATTAAAGAGCCATTTTCAGGGCTGAGTATCCCCAAAATAATATCTGCTAGTGTAGTTTTTCCGCTTCCAGTTGAACCCACAAACGCAATGGTCTGCTTGCATTTAATAGTCATATTGATATCTTTCAATGCTGTTTTTTCAGCTAATGGGTATGCATAACTGACATCTTGCAGTTGTATTGTTTTGTTGAATGAAATGGGTTCGCTAAAATCTTCTAAATTCACCTCATTGATAAAAATACTCATATAATCTTTATGAAGATTTTCAAATGCCGCCTGGTGATATCGAAGTTGTGAAAATGAGGAATATACTAACTGAACAGCTGGCATCACTCTATATCCGGCAAAAGCGTACAATGCAATCAATGGTAAAAAGTTTTTACTGTAAGCTTCGTCTCCCAGAAGATACAACATTAGGAGTAACATCCCCCCAAAAAGAATTGCCTCTAAAAGGTATCTAGGCAATTGAAGTATTGCCTGCGAGGAAGCATGATATGAGGCAAAATTTTTAGCTGGTCTGTTAAAATTCAATGAGAAAGCCTCTTCCAGACCTCCTAACTTTACCTCTTTAATAGCACCAAAGCCCTCACTCACAGCTTTATATCTTTGCTCATTTGCTTCTAATCTTTTTTTACCAATAAAAGCAAGATATTTGTTTACAATAAAAAAAATAGATGCATATGCTGAAATCAATACAATACCCATGATGATTGATATCTTGGGATTAACCACAATTAATAAAATTAATATAGCAATCACTGTTGCGCCTTGTGCAAGAATTACTGTAATTGGCAATATTGCACCCTGAACAACAGTTGTTACTTCAGAAAGAAGAGTCTTACCCAATTCAGCGCTATGTCGATTAAGAAACCATGAATAAGGATGGCCGAGATATCCTTGAAATAATTTCTTTGAAATACTGTAATCAATTTTAGCTGTAAACCTCAGCTGCAAATATATAGTTATTGATTTAAATACAAGTGAAAATACAAAAATACAAAAAACTATTCCGCCCAAAAAAATTAAAAAATTGTTTGGATTCTCGTATTCAAAGAATTCATATAGATAAAAAAGATAAGGATTTGTCTCTACAATTGATGGATCAGCTAAAGAAGCCATTAATGGGAATATCGATGCTACTCCAAGAACATCAAATAAAGCCATCACTAAAATCATGCCAAATAAAAAAACAAATTGGATCTTTTCATTCCTCTCAAGGAAACTTAAAAGTTTAAAAAACATCAATCGGATTTTTAGCTTTCATTATTAAAATATACATGCAATCAAATAGAATTCAGAGCCTTAAAGTTGATTCGCTTTCTTTAAAAATATATTTTAAATCATAAAAGACATGCTTTTTTTTGGCGAACCCTTTAATTTTCTTTGCTCCCATTTCTTTGAATTCCTGATGGCCAACCGCAAGGATTATTCCATCATAGGTTTCTTTATTGATTATAGGAATCAACTTAATTCCATATTCAGATTCTGCTTCGATAGATGACACCCAGGGATCATATATATCAACCTCACAGTTATTACTTTTAAGTTCATTGATTAAATCGACAACTTTTGTGTTGCGAATATCTGGGCAATTTTCCTTAAAAGATAAACCTAAAATTAAAATCTTAGGATTGCATAAGTCAATTAATCTTTTTTTCAGTTCCGTCATCATTCGAAATGCTACGTATGAGCTCATACTGTCATTTAATCTTCGACCAGCTAGAATAATTTCAGGACTATATCCAATCAATTGAGCTTTATGTGTTAAATAATAAGGGTCAACCCCAATACAATGGCCTCCAACTAAGCCAGGTCTAAAAGGAAGGAAATTCCATTTACTTCCTGCCGCTTGAAGTACAGCTTCAGTGTCTATATCAAGCTTATTAAAAATAATAGATAGCTCATTAATTAAAGCGATATTCAAGTCTCGTTGTGTATTTTCAATAACCTTAGCAGCCTCTGCTACTTTTATAGATTCTGCCTTATGCGTCCCTGCATCAATAATCTCGTTATAAAGTGCATCAATGATCTCTGCCACTTCATCATTGGAACCAGCTGTTACTTTGACGATATTTCTCAATTTATGCTGTTTATCACCAGGATTTATTCTTTCAGGGCTATAGCCACAAAAAAAATCTTTGTTAAATTTTAATCCCGAGATCTCTTCTAGAACCGGTACACATTCTTCCTCAGTCGCTCCTGGATAGACCGTAGATTCATATATTACAATATCGCCTTTTTTTAGGACTTGCCCCACCGTTGCACTTGCCTTTAAAAGCGGCTGAAGATCGGGGCTATTATTTTTATCTATAGGAGTTGGAACTGTAACAATAAATATAGAGGCCTGATTTAAATCTTCCTCCCGTGAAGAAAGGTTTAAATGTATAGCTTCAGCAATATCTTCAGGCTCTAGTTCTTTGGTAGAGTCATAGTGCTTTTCTAGATCACTTATTCGCTTAGAATTTAAGTCAAAACCTATAACTTTTCGTGATTTTCCAAATTCTACAGCTAAAGGAAGGCCAACATATCCCAAGCCAATGATACATATTGTTTGATCTTTGTAATTCACAATTTAATTTCTCAGGAAGATTAAAATATCGACATTATAGTATGCATGATAAAGTTTAAAAATTAGTTTTAGGAACACGCTCAAACTTTGTAAAAATCTCTGTACCAATCAACAAATCTTTTAACCCCCATCTCAACAGGTGTATTTGGTTTAAAGCCTACCCATCTCTCTAACTCCGATGTATCAGCGCTTGTTGCAGGAACATCTCCAGACTGGAGTGGTAAAAAGTTTTTTTTGGCTTCGATACCAAGAGATGTTTCAATTGCCTTAATATAATCCATTAAAGGAGTTGGTCTCGAATTACCAATATTAAAGACTCGGTATGGTGCCATGCTTGATCCTGGGTCAGGATTAAGTGAATCAAATTTTTTTGAAGCAAAAGCAGTCTTGTCATTTACCCTGATTACGCCCTCTACAATATCATCGATAAATGTAAAGTCCCTGGTCATTTCACCGTGGTTATATACGTCAATGGCGCGTCCTTCTAAAATTGCCTTAGTGAATAAGAATAATGCCATGTCCGGCCTGCCCCAAGGACCATAAACAGTAAAAAATCTTAAACCTGTTGTTGGCAATCCAAACAGGTGAGAATAGGTATGTGCCATTAATTCGTTGGCTTTTTTAGTTGCTGCATAAAGACTAATTGGATGATCAACTGCATCATGCTCTGAGAAAGGCAATTTAGTGTTGCCCCCATAAACACTTGAACTACTTGCATAAGTTAAATGTTTGCACTCAAAATGTCTGCATGCCTCTAGAATATTAGTAAATCCCTGAATATTTGCATCAATATAAGCATGAGGGTTAGTAAGAGAATATCTAACTCCAGCTTGAGCCGCTAGGTTAATAACTTTATCAGGTCTATGGGCATCAAAAAATTCTAAAATTGCTGATTTATCCTCAAGACTCAATCTGAGATGAATATAATTCTCATGACTTTCAAACCTAGCTAATCTAGCTTCTTTTAATGATGGATCATAATAATCATTATGATTATCTATTCCAAATACTGTATCGCCTCTTTCAAGAAGCTTAATTACTACCGAAGATCCAATAAAACCAGCCGAACCCGTTACCAATACTTTCAATTTATATGATCCTGTTTAATATCAATTAAGATGAGGGGCGAAGATAAAAATGTCTTAACAAGACAAATATGCAGCTGGATAGAAAGGAAATAAAAAATGCGGCAATCGCTATATTTCTTCTGAAAGGAAAAGATTTTTTTTCTGGAATTACAGCTGGATCTATAGGAGTAACTAAATAATGCTCGTCTATGTTTGCTAACATCTGAGTTTTCAACTGTGATTCAATTAGCTGATAAATTGCATTTTGAATACCTGCCTGCCTTGTTTCGTCAAGTTGATTATTTAAGTATGTAATTGCTCTTGAAGAATCCCTAATATCTTTTTCTCTTTCAATAGCGTTAAGTTGGCCTTCAAGCAAATTAATAAAATCAAAAGCAAAAATAGGTGAAAAATGCTGAAATGTAATAGTAATAAAATTAGTTTCGAAATCAACATAAACGTTCATCCGATCCTTAATTTCAGATATCACATCCTGATCTGTGGGTATGATAGGAGTTCCATTTGCATCAGTTTTAAGCCATTTTCTTTTTTCATCATCATAGTATTCTTTATTATAAAGAATTTTCCTTGTTTTAAAGTCAAAACCATTTGCAACGGTTAGATTTTCTCTAACACCAGGAAAACTTGCAATATGACTTAAGAATTTCTTTGACTGAAGAACAGCATCAGCATAATAAGCACTATTATTTGCACCAGCCAGCGAAATACCTGCCATTGATGCCAGGCCTGCGGCTCCTCCTATGGAAGATGATGTACTCTGGGATTGCTCCTCTGAGAGCTTAAGTAGGACTGATGCCGTATATTGATTTGGAGTAAACAGACTCAAGATCATAACTGCAAACGTAGCAATGGATGTAACAAGTAAAATAAGTTTTTTGTGATCAAGGATGATCAAGAAAAAAGATTTCCAATCTATCTCTTGCTCATTTTTATGTGATTTTGAATGGCTATCAGATTGCATCATTTCTCCTAGTATAAATTATAACTTTTTTTTCACTAAATATTGGAGGCTGAAGCCGGAATCGAACCGGCGTTAACGGCTTTGCAGGCCGCTGCATAACCACTCTGCCATCCAGCCATTGGGTTGATATTGTATATGAAAATGCTGAAAGCAATCAGTAAATTATTATTTTTAATTATCTTACAGCCGTTCAATATCATCTTCACTAGTTTCCTCACCATACTGAATTTCAATAATCCTACATTCTTCTTCAAAAGGATTGGTAATTTGATGCCATGATGAAATTGGAACATCAAATCTATCACCTTTTTTAAGGAGGACTTTTGAGATTTTCTCAGGATCTTCGAGACTATAATTAATTTCACATTTACCTTGTGAAATGAGCCATAATTCACTTCTCCTAAAGTGTCTCTGAAAGCTCATTCCTTGTTTTGGATGTACTATCAACTCTTTTACTTTTACAAAATCATCCTTAAACAAATCATAAAAGTTTCCCCAAGATCTTTTTGTCAAAGGGTAGGACCATTCTTTTAATATCCAACTACTTGAATTCTTTTTAACGCTCCCTCCAACATTAAAGGAAAAATTAATTCCACTTAATGCCATTTCTGGAATATTATTTTTATCTCTATCACCACCATTGCAAAAGAAAATTTCATCTTGAGGATAGCGAGATTTTATTTCTTTTAAACCTTTTATAGCAGAACCAATTTCATCATCCTCAAAATCAATCACTTCTGATACAACTGCAATATTTTCTAGTATTACTTTTCTCTCATTAAATGGTAAAAAGTACTGACCTTTTTTTTGTATAAGCCATGCATCACTATTTAAACAAACTATTAATTTATCGACGTCTTTGGCAGCTGATTTTAGATATGCGATATGGCCAGAATGAATAGGATCAAAGCCTCCACTAACTACTGCTATTTTCATAGTTATATTCTATCTAACAAAACTAATAAATTCGCCAATATTCCAAAGTTTGCTTCAATAGAAAATTTTTAAATTATCTTTTAAAAGTTGCAATAGTATATGAGAGTCCAGTTTGCAAGGTAATTATTAATGATAAAAACAATAAAAAATTAGACAAAAATAATATTAGTGAGTTGTTCAAAAGTAATCCAATTAAATAAAAAGAAAATGTAATAAATTGAATTGTTGTTTTAATTTTTGCAAGAAAACTTACTTTTGTAGAATCAGAAGTGCCCTGTCTGGCATTAAAATCCCTTAAAGCACCAACCCAGAATTCCCTTACTAGCATTAACCCTCCAACCATACCAATAAATACACTAGATAATTCAATACATAAAGCAAGAATAATGAAAGTAACTAAAATTTTATCTGCAATAGGATCTAAGACCTCTCCAATTGTAGACTCAAGATTATATTTTCTTGCAAGAAAACCGTCCCAATAGTCAGAAATACTAGCAAGCAAAAAAAGACACAACGCCCAGCTATATAAATCACCAAAGGTGATCATTAAAAAAATAATCGGTGCGATAAATATCCTAAAGAAAGTGAGAAATTGAATAAAGTGATTCATGATCTATAAAAAATATTTATTTCTTTAGCTAGTTTAATACTTATTCCAGGAACCATACAAAGATCATCCAAAGAGGCTGCCTTGATTGATTGAATTGACTTGAAATATTTTAATAAATCCTTTTTTTTCTTTGGTCCTAAACCTCTAATATTATCAAGAGAGGATCTACTTATGGATTGAGTTTTTTTCTTTCTATTACTCGTAATAGCGAATCTATGTGACTCATCTCGAATTTGTTGAAGTAATATAAATCCTGGGCTGTCTTTTGACATTTCAATAATTCCATCTTTCGATAGGATTGTTTCAGTA